>MDTB01146160.1_pt1 | contig 31946 bp, 16 predicted proteins | sample 811161 | NCBI WGS metagenome assembly MDTB01 (sample SAMN05326650, study PRJNA326480) | marine metagenome | isolation source: seawater | place: Mediterranean Sea | collected 2009 | reverse complement strand
TGAAACTGATTACTCGGTGTACCTAACTACCACACTGGTCTCCTGCTGAACGTTTTCATCCGAAACCGAGTCGCTAATCTCCAATGTCCATCCACCTGAAACAGGAGCGGGTTCCTCATGTGTCCAAGTGTATGACTGACCTTCGGTAATCACCTGTGTGTAAGATATAATCTCAGTTCCAGTCGGATCAAGAAGCCTCCAAGTAATCTCAACATCAGCAGGTGGAGGGAATTGTGCAAAATTTTCTACATTTGTGATAGTCGATGAAATGGACATGCTATGCGGCGATTCTACTGAATTATCGGATGGGGCATCAATGTGAAGATCAGCTGGTTCATCGACTCCAATCGCCTGTGTCTGATTCAGATAGAACGCGCCATGGACCACAACTCGAATATCCTCTGTGGCGGAATTATCTCCTGAATCGTTCGCTCCTGCAACCGATTGGAAAACTCCATGCGAGTCATAATCTCTGAATAATGCACTAGCCTCTGCAGCATTTACCGCAACATGCTGGCCACCATCACCTGGATTTAGCCAATACTCTGTCAATGCACCCCCACTAGATTCAGTCCCTAAGAAATCAAAAGTCACTCTAGCTTCCTCCATCGCCGAAGTTCCATTATTGGCGGATTTCTCAATGTGAACATTGCCAGGCTCCCCCGACACAGATACGGTAAGTTCGACTGCGCTCACAGCATCTTCTCCCGCACATCCTGCAAACAACAAGACCACGAGTACGATGCCGATACGCAAACGTCCACCCATATTGTCTATTCAATACAGGTTCTGCATAAACAAAGCGTGCAAACTAGGGGGTATTGAGAGATTATTGGTAGCGAGGGATGGATTTGAACCAACGATCTCCGGGTTATGAGCCCGACGGGATAACCAGACTACCCCACCTCGCTGGTCAGTCGTGTCTGCCACCCCTATTTCAAGGACTCCGAAAGGGGAGAATGCTCATTGAGTCGTTACTATGGTAGGTTCCCTGATGACAGGCAACCTGCTTGTCCAGAACGCAACGATGGTTCTGCCAAATAGGATTGTTGAAGGCGATCTACGCATCGTAAACGGAACCATCCATACCGTGGCCGAGCACGGGGGTTTGCTACCTGAAGACGGTGAGTTGGTAATCGATGGTACCGGCCTACATCTTCTCCCCGGTGCAATCGACCCCCATGTCCACTTCCGAGATCCGGGAAATCCAGAAAAAGAAGACCTCGAAAGTGGGAGTAGAGCCGCAGCTGCAGGAGGCATTACTTCTTTCCTCGACATGCCAAACACTGTACCTAATGCGACGAATCGAGTGGAATTAGAATCGAAGATTGCGTTAGCCTCTGAGAAGGCAGTAACTCATCATGGCTTTTTCATCGGTGCAACATCAGACAATGTTGCAGATTTGCAAAGTATCGAAGGTATGGATGGCGTCTGTGGCATCAAGATCTTCATGGGAAGTAGCACGGGGGATCTCCTCGTCCATGAGCAAGAGCACTTAGAGAACATCTTCGCAAACACCGGTGGCATCATCGCAACGCATGCTGAAGATGAAAACCGGCTCCAAACTCGAATCCCTCAGTTTGAGCATAGAACCGACATCGCTGCTCACGCAGAATGTCGAGATATAGAATGCGCACTATTAGCGACAAAACGAGCATCTGCCCTCGCAAAAGATCATGATCATCGATTACATATCGTTCACTTAACCAGTGGATCTGAAGCCGATTGGTTGGCATCCAACAAAGGAGATCTGATCACGACCGAGGTATGCACTCAACACCTAACATTCGATCAGGATGATGTTGAAAAACTCGGAGTTCGGGCACTTATGAATCCACCAATTAGGTACACTGAGGACAGGGATACTCTATGGAAACGCCTCAAGGACGGAACTATCGACTGTGTCGTAACTGACCATGCTCCACACACACTACAAGCGAAATCGGTGGGTTATCCCAAAGCTCCAGCAGGTATGCCTGGAGTCGAAACATCACTACCTCTGATGCTTACTCACGCGATGGATGGCAAGTGCAGTGTCTCTGACGTTGTAAGGTGGATGTGTGCCGGGCCTGCGAAGGTGTATGGCATGGAGAACAAGGGGTCACTCATCGAGGGCTATGATGGAGACCTAACATTGGTCGATTTGGAACCCCGCCGCACTATCACAGATGATGATGTTTGGACAAAAGTTGGATGGACACCGTATGCAGGTGTGGAACTCACTGGACTACCTATGTGGACTATCGTGGATGGCGTTCCAGTTCATCGACGTACCCAAAATGGATCGTTCAGAGGTGAACCTCTGGCCCGGCCTGGACAAACTGGGCGTGTACTCAGATTCTCGTAGTCACGCGCCATCCGATTCAGGAGCCGATCCTTCGCCACCATCAGACGATTCTGTTGACCCCTCACCCTCTGTGGATACAACTGGGCTGGTGTAGTATTCCAACCGCGGTTGCTCAGGTAATTCGACTGTTGATACATGAGTGAGGTTCTCTGTAACATGGACAGTCATGCCGTTCGATGAAATTGCATAGATGTAGTCACCCATGAAGATGGAACGACGGATGTCTGTAGAAGAGTACCAGTACTGTTGGACACCGTCACCATAGAGGTTAGAATGGTCAACTTCACCGTGAAGTGCGAGACTCTTGTTTTCAGTATCGACATCGACAAGCTTCAACGTGGAAACGAACTCATATCCATAATAGGAGTACAGGCGTCCATCCTCCTCGATTACATCGTAGACGTATCGGTTCGTTGAAAGGGGGACTGCGAGGAGACTCTCGGGGGCCCAATAGTTGAATGCCTTGTGTTCATAGGTCGCCTCAGACCATGACCAAGACCAACCGCATGAGCGTATGTTATCACAATTATCATCTAGGTATCCAGGGGAAAGCGCAAGTGAATCCGCCAAAATAGGATTCTCTAAATCACTCACATCGAAGAGGCTAATCTGGGTCTGAGACCAGTCAAGTCCGAAACCATCCTCTCCTGCGGGACCGATACCGATAGTTAGGAGAAGATCCTCGTTCACTGGATGGATGTAGGTCGAGACACCAGGAACCTCAAGTTCACCGAGAATTGTTGGATTAGTTGGGTCAGAAAGATCGATTGTCCAGAGTGGATCGATGTTTCGGAACGTAACAAGGTAACCAATTTCACCGACGAAACGAGCACTCCAAATACGCTCACCGCAGGCGATATCATTGATCTCCCCGACTGTCTCAAGAATGCCGTCACCAACATCCTGCAGAACAGATACGTGGTTCGATGGGCCGAGGCATTCCGGTATCTCTGGCTCAATCAAGAGATCGGAATCTGTTGAAATTGCAACATCGACAGATTCAGCAACATCGACTGCTAGATCGGTCGCCGCCAACCACCAACGATCCCAGTTATCCGATGTGGATGCGACGCGGATACTACCATCGTGCTCGGAAATAGAGAACTGATCCTGCACATCACCTATCACACGACCGGAACCGATGTATTCGGTATTCGCCGGTTCCGAGATGTCGAAGGCGTGTATGTTGGTCTCATCGGACCAATCGCTACCCCAATACCACCACCAATCGTTAGCCGGTTCTGCGAGTACCATTGTGTCTCCTGAAGAGTAGACATTTACCCAAGAGGAGCCAATATGGTCAACCTGGATGGTTGTCTCCTCCTCGAACAGACCTATTGTGGAGATTGTAGTAAATCCACGAGAAAGTGAACTATCTGCCATCGAGAACTCGCTACAATCGCCAGAAGTTACTGGATGTGTCATGATTGTGTCACCGATGCGCTCATGAATCCGTGGAACGAAATCCTCTAGCACAAGACCATCGGCTACCTCCCTGTTGTGAAGGATTGCGTCATTGACTGAACTGTTCCAAACATCCATTCGGTTGTAGCGGTCATTGATTTCCCAGTAATCCTGTGGCAGTTCGGGGTAGTGAAGCAGCCCATCGATGTAGGTCGTGGCGTGCGTAACGCTACGCATCGTCCCGTTGACGAGGCGTGCAGTATGGTAATGCCCTTCGACGAAAATCTCTCTCTCAATCACAGGAGCGCTGCGGTTACTAACGTCGATGACCGTGTACTGCACGAGGTTCGACATACGATATGCGTAGTATCCCCACTCATCTGCCTCTCCCATCACCATCAGGGCACGGAGAGGGTCATCCGTCTCGAGATTCCAGTAGTATAGATTGGAGACGAGCACAAGGCGGTCTCCATCAAGAAGCATCTCTCGCGGGGTGCCATCTAGAGTCATGTTGGAGGCCATCTCTAACTGACCGAACTCTGGAACGCCAAGGATTACGAGATGTCCATTGTTGATTACGTAGATCCAGCGGCCGTCAGTCTTGAGGAAGTCTGCCTCATCCACACCATCCTCCTGGTTGTTAGTTCCAGAGTAGTCCTCACCCTCAACAGGGGCGGAATTTCCAGATTCTGAAGTCGTAGAGCCAGCGACTGGTGCACTACTTTCCGTAGCCATATCATCTGAAGCCATCTCTGCAACACCATCCATCATGACATCACCCTCTCGGAGAGCATAGTAGTATGAATCCGTCCAATGCCAGTAGGCGTTCTGATCAAGATTGACCAGTGCTTCTTCGAAGGCAGCATCCTGTAGGTCCTCAAGGAGGTCTGAGCAGGCGTCGTAGGTCAGGAGAGCTGGAGACGCTCGCGCACGTTCACCCAGCCCAAGTGAAGGATAGTCGTCTGCTGAATCCTCGATATCTGCAATGATATCATCCACGACACTCAAGCAGCCTACGAGACTAGTTCCAATCATGAGAATAGTCAACAGAAGAGCATACTTGCTTGTGTGTCCCATGTTTTGCAATTACAATAGGGTATCATATCAAAGAATGGTCTAATTGTATGACTCCGGTGAAGAACACCTCATTGCTTCGGACGCGGTTTGAATAACCAGAGAGGTGATAGAGGGGTAATGGTCGATGAACAGGACCTCGGCTCTGTGGCTGCAGAAGCAGCCGAAAAGGAGAGGATGCGTAATTCTGCGCGCACTGTCATTGATACCTGTATGCAACTACGGAGTCATGAAAATCTCCTAATTGTCACCGACCCACATACTGCAGAAATTGGGCAGGTCCTGTATGAAGCAGGGTCACAAGTATCGGATCGAGCCCTCATGGTAATGATGCCAAGTACTCATCGCCACGGACAGGAACCACCGAATCCGGTCGCGGATATGATGCGTCGTCAGCACGTTGTAATTGCTGCAACCCGCTACTCATTGACTCATACCCGTGCTAGGTTGATTGCCTCTAAGGATGGAGCAAGAATAGCCACAATGCCAGGAGTAAATCGTGCCATGTTCATTGAAGGGGGTATGACGGCCGATTTTGATACTCTTCAGACCAGTATCGCCACAATGGGCAAGATTTTGAGGCGGCATCGAAGCGTAACCATTGAAGGAAATGGAACCGAATTGAGTTTCGATATCTCTGGACGTTGGAATCTCGAAGATAACGGAATTTGCAACAGACCAGGGCAGGTCACGAATCTTCCAGCGGGTAAAATCTTCTCTCAAGTCAAATCGGATACAGTGACTGGTTCAATCGAAATCGATGGAGCTTGGGACTCCGTCGCACTCAAGTCACCAATCAGTATCATCTTTGATCAAGGTCGCCTTATTGGAATCGAAGGACCTGAGGATGGTCAACTCAAGGAGCAGATTGACGATCTTACCGAGGATGGAATGGATTCTATCCAATTAATTGAATTCGGCTTCGGAATGAATCCACAAGCGAGGATTACCGGTAATGCACTAGAAGATGAGAAGGTTCTCGGAAGTTGTTACATTGTCTTAAAGCAAGCTAAAAATCGGCAAGGAATTGAACTCAGGTCCACCGCAGTCGCCACGAAATCGACTGTTCGTCTTGGTGAACAATGTCTAATCGATTCAGGCAAATTTCAATCGAACTAATCACATCAGTCGATTAGAGCACAAAGGGCAGTGTCGCCAGTGATGCTCTACACCAATGCCACATGATGCACAGAAGACGCCGGTCTGGATGGTAGCTCGGATTCCAGGAGCACCAGCGTTCCGGACTTTTCCTGTACCGGCTGGACGTGGCGCGGTTGCAGCACTCGGTGCACTGGATGGAAGGGCTCCGAAAGTGGGCTGTGCAGCCTGTCCGAATGATGGTTGGGATGGAGTCGGACGGCTTCCAATCGGAGCACGAGATGGAGCAAGAACAGTTGGTGAATCAGCAGGAATTGGTGCTTTCGGTGGAACTGAATCCGTGGATACGTCTTCCATCTTGACTGGATTAGCAGAAGATTTTGGTGTAGGCGGAGGGGATACTGGGGCAGCTATCGGATCGGGTGTAGGAACGGAGAAGGCAGAAGCTAGAGCATCGTCTTCAGGGCCTGACTCAACAGGTAGAGCAGAAGATGTAGAGGGTTGATCAGCTCCTGAGAATGCGGCTGCAAGGGCGTCTTCAGCATCCGAGATGTTCTGAGGTTCAGGGATAGGTGCCGGAGATGAGGTGACTGGTTCCGAAGTTACAGATGCTGCAACTTCGACTGGAGTAGGTGGAGCAGATTCGGTGGTAGGTTCTGCGACCTTTGGAGGAGGAGTCCCTTCAGGTGCACGGATAATTTTGGACGCGACCTGAGTCATACTGAGTACCGAGAGGCCTGAGACCTCAAGGGTTGTCTTAGCCTTCTCCAATGTCTGATCTAATTGCGCTTTGAGAGCGATCAAGCGGACCCTATTGGTAGATGGGTCAGCAACCATCTCCTCAAATGCAGCGATATAGAGGTCAAGTTCCTTGATTCCTCCAACGGTATGACCAACAGCAAGTAATTTGAGAAGTCTGAACGGATCGTTGAACGTATCCAACGCAGCGATTTCCTCGGCAGGTATGTCCGGTGCAGTGCCTTGATTTCCTTCAGAATCCTGTAGACCCAGATAGAGACGTAGGGGGTCTGTCATTGTAAGGATACCAAACGGTCCCGCAAATAGGTAGTAAATCTCGCCTGATTCACAACCCAAACGTTCCGAAACTACATCGAAATCAAACTGATCTGTTAGTAGAAGATCGCTGGTCAATGTCAGGAACTCGCCGAGACCGTTGAGACGGTCTGTCTCGTTCAAACGGACAATGAGGTCTGATGTCTGGGTGACGCCGAAATATGCCGATGTCTCATCGACTTCGATGCCGTCTGTCGGAAGCGAGGCGCCCTCAACTTCAGATTCGCTCATCTATGCCCACCTCTTTCATTCGGTCGGTGCAGGTGATTCATGAATCAATCTGATGCCCCTAACCTACGATTTTATTCTCATCGAGAGTTATCGAGGATTGCTCGCGATTGTTCTGCACTCCAACCCCCGGCCCGCTGTAATTGTCGAAGGATGTCTCGATCCCCCTTCCCTTCACCAATCATCGAGCGCGCCATCTCAATAGACGCGAGGACCTGTTCACTCTTCGGATCATCGAATAGGGAATCGAACGATACCGAGGGTTCCGAAGTGGCCTTCACAGTTTTTACTGCCTTCTTCGCGACCTTCTTAGTGGTCGTCTTCGGAGGTACATCTTCCGATGTTGTCGATACCACGCTCGCCGTGCGACGCACACGACGGACAGGGGCTTCAGTGGCCTCCGTTTTCCGAGGATCGATGCGAGGAGTTGCAACCTTGGGGATATCATCGAGGTTGGCCTTTACAGGAGTTCGAGCCACGCTAGGAGCCCTTGATGGAGGCGTATTCTGCCGCTTTGGTGGACCAGTACTACTGCTGCGAGCTGGAGGACCAGCCTTCCTCTTTGGTGGGCCTGTAGATCGACTAGGGGGAGTGCTTCGTGATGGCGGAGATGCAGATGGACGTGGAGTCGATGGCCCACGACGAGGGGGTTCCGATTGTTTCTCTGTACTGTTGGATTTCGAGCCGAAACTAAAGCCACGTGGCTCATCGTCGTCGTCATCGTCATCGTCATCATCACCATACCAGTCATCGTCATCCTCATCATCGTAGTCGCCACCAGTGAAGATTCTCAGAACTAGCATGATTACGATTAGAAGTCCGAGGACACCTCCCACTCCACCTGCAATCATCATTGGATCAAGGCCGCTTGAGTCCACATTCTCATTCTGTTCAAGTTGTTCATTGGTACATCCGTTGGATTGGTCGACGTAGACCCCAGATGGGCTGTCCGGGCAGATATCTACTGTATCGTAGACTCCGTCGCCATCAGTGTCGGTCTTGTCGACATATGGGCATCCATTTCCGCCCTCGCCCCCCATGATATTGGTTCCAGAATTACCGTCCTCAACTCCTGGCACGTCAGGGCATTGGTCCGGATTGCTGCCGTCAGATTCATCGCCGTATCCATCACTATCACGATCCCTCCACTGTGTGGAATCGTTGGGGAATGCATCTGCTGTACCAATTGGGGGTACGGAATTAGAGGAGTCTGGATCGGACCAACCGTCACCATCTCCGTCTGGACAACCATTCCGATCCTCATCTGATTCTCCAGAAACGGATGGGCAATCATCAGCATCCACGCCTTCCGCATTATCGCCAAATCCATCACCATCAACATCAGTCCACTGTGTCGCCTCAGTTGGGAACGCATCCTCGATGTCATCGATGCCGTCACCGTCACTATCGACACCGGCAAGAACGCAACCAACATCGTCAACTGCCGCACCAAGTGTTGTGTTTGGACAGTCATCTAGATCATCTGTGATACCGTCTCCATCCGTGTCACGCTGAGATGGAGCGCAACCGTTTGCATCTATTTCAGCAGGACTGTGTGATGAACTGGTTTCAGCACAAAGATCGTCAAGGTCACGAACTCCGTCCCCATCAGTATCTGCATTCTTCTGAGCATCACTACAACCAGCCGAATCAACAGGTGCGCTGGAGGCAGTACCTGGGCAAATATCTGCGGGGTTTAGGACACCGTCGTTATCGTCATCACGCTGCGCATCAGCACATCCATTCTGGTCTACCTCTGCCCCAGATGTGGTGTTTGGACAGAGGTCTGAACTATCAGCCACACCGTCAACATCCGCATCATCTATTGGCGCAGGACATCCATCACCTGGAATACCATTCAACACACCAGGAATACCTACACATTGGTCACCACCCTCTTCCTGAGGGAAATCCCCGAAGCCATCGCCATCCTTGTCACGCCACTGTGCCGGATTATCTGGTAGAGCATCACCACGCTCGTTCACACGTAGTCCAGTGTTAGGGTCGATATCGAATGAATAGAGATTCGAATGCCCATCGCCATCAGTATCGAGGCAACCCCATCGGTCAAGAGAAGAATTTCCAGTCACAGTCGGACAGTCATCGCTGAGATTGGCCTGAGGAACCCATTGGCCAACACCTCCGGCCCGTGTTGCATTGAGAGCGGGGTCGTCCCAGTTGTCACCGTAACCATCGTTGTCCGTATCAGACCACTGCCATCCATCTGTTGGGAAGGCATCCCTAAGGAACGCACCAATTGAGCTGTTGTCACCATATCCGTCACCATCTGAATCAGCCCACTGTTGATGGCACAAGGTGCCACAAGTGTTCTCCGATGAGGTGTCTGTTGGTCCCCAGGGCCACAAATCTGCACCATCCTCGGCTTCCCAAGCATCATCATTCGCTGTGCTCGTCGCCTCAGTGGGGTCACTATATCCATCACCATCACTGTCTACACAACCTGCTCGATCGTGTATACTCAGACCTAACAGTCCAGGACATTGATCACCGTCTGGATCAGAGGAATTGTCACCAACACCATCGCCATCTGCATCAACCCATTGCTTTGAATTGTCAGGGAATTCATCGGCCAAGTCAAAACCGCAGCAATCAGGACCGTGGTTATCTCCAATCCCATCGCCATCTGCATCCCTCGCTTGAAACCAATTTGTGGGTGCTATGTCACCATTGGAATAATCTCCTCCATTGTTAGACCAGCCGTCTCCATCTGCATCGCTGCATCCAACTCGATCGTAGTAAGAATGGCCACTATTGGAGCAATCATCGTTGAAGTTTGACCAGAGGTCGTTGTCTACATCGCCACATCCTATGTCACCATACAGACTGGTACCCACATCTGTCATGCAGTCATCCATTCCAGGACCAATTGAATTGTCCCCGAAACCATCTCCATCGTAATCGGACCATTGTCCTCCTTGTGCAGGTAAATCATCAATGACATCTGGAATGAAATCACGGTCTGTATCAATATCCAAATGGACGGCAATTGAATCCATTGTTCCATTAGTCTTTCCAAACAACACAATCCCAGAACGATCGCCAGTACGTTCTATCACAGAAAGACCAGCGGATGCATCGAAATCTAATCCGCTTAGAAGCCCATATGGAGTCTCAAGAGACCCATCTGAACGGATTCCGAACTCTGCCACAGAAGAAGTACCTTGCAACGCTACTGATTCGACATAGGATGACAGAGTAGAAACTGAACAATCCAACATACTCGACAGAGAAACTGGGCATAGCAGGGAGTTCGTCATTGGGTCGCCGTAACTCATATGGAAATACTGTGAGGACAAGTTAGTTCCATCCAAAGTAATCGAGGACCCATTATGGCTAGACCCCGCATATGTCCAGTTGAATCGTTCCTCGAATACCGTCGAGTTGTTTGAGAAATCAAGTAGCATCCCAAAACCACTAGCATTCACAGCAAGCAAAGACTCTCCAGAATCCGTCCAGAAGGCACGCAAGTGTAGGTAATCATCCATTTTTGAGAGATTGTGTACCGTTTCATTCGATGTTGTCCAAGCATCGGCGTCAAATCTCAATGTTCGGAGTCCGTCCGATGCAACGTAGGTTACGAGAGTTTCATTTGACGAGGAAATCCCTGCTACATCGAAGTGGGAGAAGTTTGCTTCCCCTACAGGGCTGAGAGCTACTGACTCCCATCCACTCGAGTTCCATTGAGCCGCCATCAGAGTAGTGTCATCACGCCAAAACATGAGATTACGCTCAAGGTCGATAATCGGAGTTCCATTCAAAGAGCCAAGAGAAGGACCTGAGGAAAATTCGAATCCTGAATTGGTGCCGTTTGCGAATCGAATAACCGACGATCCTAGCATGTAACTAGTCCTCAATTCACCATTTTCGCCAATGATTGCCTGGGGCGACGATCCGGCATTACCGGTTGATTCAATCGTCGCTACAGATGCAATATGCCCCATATCACGACCCAAGCAAAGTGTTCCCTGATTACACTCATACACAACTACAATACGACCTGATTCAGTAACGTCAATCGCTGCATCCTCGGAACCCGAGAGGAAGCGCTGAGACCATTGGCCAGTGGAAGTGAATAACTCATCGGGACGATCAAAGATAACGAAACCAGAATCAGTATGAACACCAATCACTGAACGTCCACTTCCATCAATCACCAAATCAAGTGAAGTGAAAGTTTGAGATTGTCCAAAAGGACCAGTGATGCTCGCTATCTCGAGATCGAGATGTTCATGGATAGGAAGGTCACCATCTCCTACGAAGACCCATTCCTCTTGACCATCATTATCCGCATCAGATACACGAACGACATCTGCTAAGTCGCCCATCTCATAGATACGTGGAGTTGAAAGGAGACCTGTCGAGGACCCCCATAGGAGAACGAGATCGCCATCGTTACCGACGCCTGGACGAATTGCCCAAACATCATCGTAGCCATCACGGTCCACATCACCAGCAGCGCTCATGTGGACACCTAAACGAGAGCCAGCTGATGGTCCATCGATTGTCTGATTGTAGGTGTCCCCGAAACCGGAGGCGCTACCAAACAGAACATGTAATGCACCCACTGAACTGGGGCCCGCTGAATCAACATACGGCTCGCCGATACCAAGATCATTGAAGCCATCCCCATTGACGTCCCCGATGACTTCCACAGCATACCCTAGGAATGTGCCTTGCAGAGTTCGAGTCCAAGTGGAGTCAGGAGAAGTCGAATGGCCAATCGCACTACCCCGATGCAAATCAACTCGGCCGTATCCAGTGAGGTCGGTCAACCCCCCTGCAGAGGAGATTGCCATGTCATCAAAGCCATCTCCATCAATATCTCCGAGAGCCTCAATCGCCCAACCATACTGCAAGTTCGTACCGCTACCGGCTAGAACAAGTCCTGAGGACGTTGGAAGCGATAATCCTCCGTGAAAGATGTGGATGCGTCCAATAGACGAACCTGAACCTGATTCCTGATTTGCGAGGACTGCCCAATCCTCATACCCGTCATCCTGAACGTCACCAATTGGAACAATCTTCGCTCCAAAACCAGAACCCTGATTCCCTGTATAGTTCCAAATTAACTGCAGGCCATTAACAGACCCTAGATGAATCTCAGCGCTATCCTCTCCCGAACTTCCCAACAACAAGTCATCGCAACCATCGGCGTTCATGTCAGCAACCTCAGCATGGTGCTCACCTAAGGTCAGAGCAATCGTAGAATCAGGTAAAGGATTCACACCACTTGTCCGTCCTCGATGAATTCCGATTTCATCATCCGTGAGAATGACAATGTCGGTGACTCCGTCGCAATTGAAATCACCCTGAATTAATCCCGGAGCAGAATCAATCCCGTCCGGATCCGTAATAGTATCAACGGGGTCAATTGTGATTCTACCCTCACGACGGCCACTCAAACTTCGAGCGAACTGGATTAATGTCTCATTCTCTCCAGCATATACGGTCTGGATGTCATCGCCTTGACCATCATCATCCAGTGGGGCACCTATGTAAGCACCCGCGTCGATGTTCGTCATATTCATTGAAGGCCATTCGGCAGCACGAATCAATCCTGAAACCTCGTGTAGAATACGGACTGAGGTGCCTTCTTGACGTGCAGAAAAACCCTCTACAGCATACTCGATTACCGACTCATGCTCCCAATAAGTCGAGGTATAGTAGGACGCATGTAGGTAATCTGTACTGGAGTCCATCCACAGGACAAAATCGGTACCAGCACCTCCGGTAACATCCTCGTCCCCCTTGAGAACTACAAGATCGATTGGACCGCTCACAGTCCCAAAGTCAGTTACAGTCCTCACATGCCAGTCCTGAAAATCCACGTAATGATTTGGAGTATCTATCGCGAACTTCAACTCATTAGCCGTGACATCAAGGTAAGCAATTCGAGCCCGGTCCCTTGCATCCAGTTCAATATCACATGATTGGCCCACGACATTGGTCGTATGATCATCAACGATGGTTCGAACCACTATGCCAGTTGAATTGAGATGGAAGTACTCTAGCGAACCTGAGGTTCCGTTGTGCACACATGCGTGCATACCTCCAAAACGGTCGAGAACCATGTCAAAATCTGAGTAAGAATCAGAATGGGATGTTGCCCCTCCATGAAGCAAATGAAGGCTGTCGAACTCGCGTAGAGAACGCGTTGATTGGACTGTCCAATCTACCCCAAGATGAGTGATATCATCCCCCGCTAATGACTCGCCCCATTCATTGGATGGCAACGGAGCTTGGATTGTTGCCCTATGCATTGGCTCCTCCTCTAGAGCAGCTGGTGGCTGAACGAGAGGAGAGAGAACAGAGAGAAGCATAAGAAGAACGAGGATGCGCTCCTTCACCACTTTCACCGCCGTGTGGCCGCACGGCCACAGCGCACCTACACCCATCCATGTCCTAAAGGGTTCAGCCTTGGAGCCGCTTCATAGGATAAATCAAGATGGAGAACCCCTAGTTCGGTACATGACGACCCTCCTCTGTTTACCAGGGACGGATTGGGGCGATATCCAGATTCCACCACATACTCTCTCGATTGGCGTGGATTCCGGTGCAGACAATGCTCTAGATTACGGAATTGAGTGCAGTCTGATAGTGGGCGACCTTGATTCAGTAAACCAAACGCGCCATACAAATGCGGAATTTATCGAACTTGCATCTCAGGAGAAAAATGACCTTGAGAAGGCATTGGAGCTCTGCCTCGAACGCGGTTGGACCGATATCATGATTATTGGAATGCGTGGCGGACGCCCAGATATGGAAATGGCGAACATCGCCGCAGTGATGGCTTCAGATGCTGCTCTTCAGATACAAATGCTGCATTCGGACATGCTGGCTCTCCGAGTAAACCCGCTTAATCCCCTAGATATGATCGCACCAATTGGGACTCAGGTCTCTATCTTCACAAACACTCACACAGAGGTGAAAACCTCTGGATTAGAGTGGGATATCAATGGGATTTTGGAACCTGGTTCTCGAGGAGTATCGAACCTCACGAAGGAGTCGAAGTTCACGATAAAAGGCGAATCAAATATCCTAGTGTTCATCGAGAATGATCAACCTTCAAACGGAACCCAATCTGCCTGAGCCCCATCCCACCAATCCATCCGGCCATCCGGATGCTGGCGCCAAGTAACGCCTTGTGGGTCAGTGTATGTCGGCAACTCATCTGCAGATACATCCACCGGATCAACCTCAGGAGGAGGTGCAAGAAGATCTTCCCCAAGTGAACTCATTGAGTCACGTGGACCTCGGCGCATTAGAAGACCCACGACAGCACCGAGGAGGATTCCAATGAGAACGCCACCTCCGGCAATGGCCCCTGCCGAAGCTTGCACATTCATGAACAATGGAACTGGCACATATTCGCCTCCACTGGACGCATCCGGCCAAGTCCCATCATCTGTGATATTTCCAAGCGTAGGATCGTTAGCATCGACTGGAGGGAGACGGACCAAATTAACGCCCATAGTAGTCGTCTGCATCTGCGCATTTGTCGCAGTCACACGGATCTTATGCACACCAGGAACCCAAAGACCACAGTCGATGTCGTTGATATCAGAAGTCTCGGTCTGTTGGCCTCTTGGATCAATCACTGTCCAGCCATAAGTGAGCATCGTTGTTGTTGTGTTCTCATCAATAACAGCCTCCACAGCACAGCCAGTACCCATCCGCTGATTGTCGCCTGTCACCACGAGGTCAAAGGCCGGTGCTGGATGATTCAAGATAGTCACATCAAGGGAAGTTGAGGCCCCAAATCCAAGGCCATTCGTATACTGCAAAGATACCGTGTACTGTCCTGCTGGCCATCCGCTACAGTCGATTGGAGCAGTATCATTCAACACCTGCCACGGAACACCGGTCAAGGAGACAACACCCATCTCATCGTAGTGTGCCCCTACCTCATCAGAGAATGTCCTCAGAACAGAGCATGCCTCGCCCGTATACACTTCGGAGCGTCCTTGGAACTCAAGGGCAAGTGAAGGTGGATCCAGAGCAGCTGTCAAGTCGTAAGTTCCGAGGTCCTCCTCGTAAACAATGACCTCCATATCATGATCCCACACTCGAAGATGCAGTGTATAACTCGCCACCTCCCAGGCTTGAATATCGATTGAACCAAACTGTGTCTCTCCCGAGGTAAGTGTTAGGTTGTTCCAAAATGGTAGAACAAGCCGTCCAGTCTCAGCAACAACCTGGACACCTGCAGTCGATGCAGTCGATGCATTGACTGCGTAGATTACACGGAGCATGTCGATATTTCCATCATTGTCTAGGTCCATCGGATCCACTCGACTCTCGCTGAGCATAACACCGGATTCAGCAATAGCAGTGCCTGCTGAAAGTGGTAACAGAAGAGCACTGAGGATTAGGGCAACGAGGAAACGGCGCATCAGACATCACCTCGTCGACGACCTAGCATCATCCCAAACAATGTCAAAGCAAACATCGTGAAGGGGATGAGGTAAGTGAACAAAGAAGCAGTAGGGTTGGAAGCCATCAGCATAAACTGAGCGTTAGTGAATCCAAACTCATCGGAATATCCGTCTCCATCACCATCAGGGCATCCCTGTAAATCAATGGTGGAAGAACCCGATGTTTCCGGACAATCATCACGGAGTGAACCGATTGCGTTGTCTCCAAATCCATCTCCATCCGCGTCTGCCCATTGAACACGGATTCTTGGGAAAGCATCCGCCGTCCCATTGGGGCTCGCACCCCATTCATCATCTGCATCACTGTAGCCATCACCGTCCGTATCTGGGCAACCAAGTCGATCTAGCAAGCTAATGCCTTCAGAAAGCGCGGCAGTAGGGCATGAATCCGGCATGTTTCCGTCAGGATTGTCACCATATCCGTCACCATCAGAGTCCTCCCATTGTGTCACATCATTCGGGAAACGATCCCCCAGATCACTCCAGCCATCTCCGTCTGTGTCAGGACACCCATATCGATCATCCTGACTCGTACCTGGTGTCTCCCTACAACGGTCGGGGTTAGTACCGACTGGCTCGTCACCGTAACCATCACCGTCGAAATCCCGCCATTGGGTGTAATCGTCAGGGAAGGCATCTGCAAGACCCGCCGGATGGGAAAGCCAGCCAGAATCAATCTGTGGATCGCTTGCCCCATCTCCGTCAGAGTCCGGACAGCCCCATCGGTCAATGGTCGATGTTCCTACCGTCACTTTGCAAGCGTCAGGCCTCCAGGCAGATTCGGATTGGTTGTCACCGTATCCATCTCCATCAGTATCAGCCCATTGACTGGCTTGATCATTGAAGGCGTCAGCAAATCCACTTGGGTGGGCTGGCCAGTCCGCATCAGGATTACTGTAACCATCACCGTCGGCATCTGGACAACCATAACGATCCATAGTTGAGGTTCCAGCACGATCCTTACACGCATCAGGATCTAGACCACTGGAATTGTCTCCATATCCATCTGAATCCATGTCTGCCCACTGGCTTGGTTCAGATGGGAAATAATCCACCTGAGTTGCTCCAGGGCCCTGATTATCACCCCATCCATCACCATCGCTGTCATCCCATTGAGACGGGTTGTCTGGGAAGGCATCTGGAGAATCACCCTCTGGATTGTCACCGAAGCCATCCAAATCGCGGTCCGCCCACTGAGTGTGATCACTCGGGAAAGCATCGGAACCATTCTCAGCGCCCCAGGATGGATCGGGATCTGACCAACCATCACCATCCGAATCAGGACAACCAATGCGATCTTCCATTGAGCTGCCCCACCTTAGAGGGCAAGCATCGGGCTCAGTAGCACCCTCGTAGAATACCCCTACACCTGCCTCCGCCCTACTGGCATTCCAATCGAAATTATCCCAATTGTCACCGTAACCATCGAGGTCATAGTCCGACCACTGGGTAGGATCAAACTCGAAGGCATCAGCACCATCAGAGACGTTCCACGACTCAGTCGAGAAGATTGCAGTTGGATCTGGGTCAGACCAACCGTCTGCATCGGAATCACGGCAGCCATATCGGTCCTGATCTGAATTACCGAAGTATTGTGGACAATGATCGGGCATGGTTGCTGGAGCTGGATTGTCACCATATCCGTCACCATCTCCGTCGCTCCACTGCGTACCATCAGTCGGGAAACGATCTCCCGTGTCGGACCAGCCATCAGAGTCACCATCAGGACATCCCTTTCGATCCTCGGTTGATGACCCCTGAACATCATCACAATCATCCTCTGAGTTAACAAAACCGTCCTCGTCTGTATCTCGATTCGTGGTGTCAACCGAGGGGCTGATTGTGTAATCAAAATCGTCACGTGCGCATGTAGAGAGGGACTTGACCATGATGTACCAGGTTGTGGGGCCTGTATGGGAGCCCCAATCGGAAGAGGAGGGGTTCACTAGAGCAGAGATACTTGCAGAACCACTGCTTGAGAAGTCCTGATCGAAGTGCTTCTGATCGCGTTCCATTACACCATTGACATCTTGAGAATCCCAGATTTGCACCTTACCCTCCCAATGATCGGTCCCAAAGCATCCGAAGAGATCGAAGCCATAATCTCCTGTTGGTGATGTCACGTCAATCTCAAGACGATCGCCGTTCAGAATGTCAATCGTCCACCAATCGGTTGAATCTCCATCATGATCTACGGCATCCGAAGAACTGCTTCCATCTGTGAGAACGTTTGCTGTATTCCAATCATCGTCGGCAATAGCTGTCGGAAGGAGGGAAAGCAAAAGACAGAGGAGTAAAGCAGACGTTAGAAAACGTGGAAAAATGGAATCATGATTAGTGGCACGACTCGGGCCGCCGGCGGCGGAACGGTCCGCGGTGAGGTGCTCCATCAGGGGTTCACTAGTGTCTCCGTGTAAATCAGTTGCGTGTGATATTAACTACTGATTTTGAAGTGATTAAAGAATGGAATGCATTCAAATCAAAATACTGAACCCGCGATTCATGGGTGAAACGCTACCTGTTCATGTCACGGTCGTAATTCCGACCCGAAACGAAGAAGCAGCCATTGTCGACACGATTCGTTCCGTACCCAACGACGGTTGGTGCGAAAAACTGGACTTTCTCATAATTGACGGGAATTCTACAGATAGAACCCGTGAACTTGCTGAAAGTGAGGGCGCAACGGTATATCTTGAGGAACGGAGAGGTTACGGCCGAGCCTACAGAACCGGTTTCGCAATGGCACCTGGCGATATAATCGTCACAATGGATGCTGATTGCACCTATCCGGGAGAAGAAGTTCCGGGGTTAGTTCGAAAACTCGTTGAAGAGGACCTCAAATTCATCACATGCGATCGACTACGTCGTGCAGAAAAAGGTGCCATGTCCGGATTGCATGGATTTGGCAACTGGGGTCTATCCGTCACAGCTCGAATGCTATTCTGGTATGGCATCCATGATTCACAAAGTGGAATGTGGGTGTTCTGGAAGAATATCATGGAGAATGATAAGATGCGCCCCACTCACGATGGGATGCCTCTGTCAGAAGAAATGAAGATCAATGCTCGACGCGTTTTCGGCAAAAAGAAGGCGATTGAAGTCAGCGTTCCATACCGTGTTCGTGTTGGCGATGCGGAGATTAACACGTGGGGCGATGGTTTTCTCAATTTCCGTTTCCTTTTCGCCAAGAGGTTTGGAATCAATCGAACGAAGACTGAATGGGGCCCCTGATCAAACATTGTCCCAATCGAGTTCACTGCCTCTCGTCTTACTGGCAGCGTCCTCTACTGATTCTGGTGTGTCGACTGCATCCGAAGTCATCGAAGACATTGCTGCATCCGCTGCGCTGACCTCGGTTGTAGCATCCCATCCTGCCTTTGCACCTGCAGGAGCACCTCCCCACGATTCAATCAGTTCAAGATCACGCGCAAGTGAACGTCGACGATTGAACATAATCAAACCACCAAGAAGGATTGCCACGATTATTACACCTCCAATAACGGTAGCTAAATCACCGCTAAGTTCCTCAAGAAGGCCACCAGAATCGACTGCCCCCTCTACATTGATTGTAATGGCAATTGTGGGTGACACTGTGTCTCCATCCGTTGCCCACGCCTCGAGACGCGCATATCCTCCACCGTTAGGCGTCCATAGAACTGAGCCTGACCAGATACCATCGCCTGCTACCTCGTCCACCCCTGTGCCATTGTCATTGAGTTGGATTGTCGAACCGAGTCCATCCTTAGCAATCCGAGCCTGAACCTGACCTGTTGTTCGATCTGGGTCATCAAGTACCACTGTGATAATGACATCAGTAACCTCGTCAGCACGGATGATTTTCGGATTATGAGAAAGTGAACTCAGCATTGGTGAACTCGATCCAGCTGTGATATTGACCATATCGATGCTAACACTTCCGAGTGAATCGATTACAGTTAGATGGATTAGGTGAATTCCCGGCGAAGGCTGGTAAGTCAGGTTCGGCTGTGTGGAAACAACCGTACCCATGGGGGCATCAATTCTCCATTCATAGCGGATGATATCATCATCATAATCGTATGATTCGGCACCTATGAATTCGAGAGATGCACCCGGTGGCGCATAGGTTCCCTCAGTGATATTCCCTATGACTGCAACAGGGGCTGATGGATCCACCTGAAGGTTTTGCTGATAGATACGGACTGCTCCGGTCTCGTCCTCCAGAGTGAAGGTCAAGGTATGGGCACCAGATAAGAGATAGTCGTTGTACCAGTAATCGATTGTTCCGTTTTCAAGAATCGGCTCAGTGTGTAAATCACTCGTAATTGAAACAGTGAATACATCTCCATCAGGATCGAATGAATTGCGGAAATCAAAGAGGACTGGTCCATCGCTAGACACGCTGATTCCAGGAACAGGAGAATCAAGAATCAAAATTGGTGCACTAGCACTCACTTCGACACGTACCATAGCGGTTGCAGGAGTCCCTGATCCGTCATCGATAGAAAGTGTGACGTCATGAATACCCTCGGGTAATCGCACATCGACAACCCAGTCACTTCCCAGAGGTTCTGAAAGCAGATTTGAGGTCCACAAGACACTAACCAAATCCCCATCTGAACCCTCGTATTCGTTGCATACTAAGATCGCGAGCGATTCCTCCGGACAGGTTAGATCCCAGTCTCCTGAACCGCTACCATTGAAGCGGATCAGTTCCGCTGAATCCGTTGTCATTCCTGTCGAAGGTGAATCAATGACTGCGATCGAAGGAGTGTTGTTAACGACCAGTAGGACGTTCAACAGATTCTCCTGTCCAATATGCCCCTCATAGGAATCACCAACACCGAGTGTAATCGTATGTGCACCTGGAGATAGATGACCGACCCAGAGCCCATCTGGAGAAGCGGGCTCTCCTGTGAGTAGATGTGCTGAACGCGACGTCAATAGGTCTCCATCGATGGAGGAATGGAACCTGTAGACAATCGAATCCCCTTCAGGATCGTTAGTCCCCCGTGCATCGAGGGTTACAAGAGAGGAGGAAATGTCACTGTCGCGTGAGATTAGAAGGTCCGGGTGAGGTAATTCGTTGTATATCTCGACCGTCCAAGAATACGTTATGGATGGATTCAAACCATCGCCAATGACAAAGACAAGATCGAAAATATCCGATGTCGCATCTTCAAAGGATACGTTGTATTCTAGTGGACAGGAAGGCGGATTACAATCCCCAGGATCATCCGCCCAAGGGGAGAAGGATACATCGAGGCTCGTAGTGAATGGCATATCTTCGGGATCGGTAGATGCGGAGGCATTGAGATGAAGCACCTCAGTGCGTGCAAGTAGTATACGGTTCGTTGCGTCCGCAGGTGGATCGAGAGCAAGTGAGATTGACGGAGGCAAATTCGTCAGTTCAATTCGGCGTGTCTCATTTGCACAGTTAAGCGAAGTATCGCACACCTCGAGGGTCACATCGTGAGTTCCGTCTGAAAGACAAGCCGGTGCCTGATTGTTGACTGTGAGATTAGATCCGTTATCACCACTTACGGCAGCGCAAGCTTGGTGGAGGTTTCCATCGATATCACTCGTCCAAGTGAAGGTCAACGCTTGAGACTCTAAATCCCATGATTCTGTAGCGTTGAATACCACTTCTCCGCCAGACGGGAAGACCTCCTCATCTACTGGCGTAGACCAGATAATCAACGGTGCTTGATCGGGGAGAAGGAGTTCACAAATCACATTGAGGTCTGCATCCAGTGGCGTTGGACCAGTATCGTTGCGCACTGAAGCATACAAGCAACCAGTCCAAACCTCGTTGACCGATGTGCTTCCGAAGGCATCAGTTCTCATTCCAACGAAGGGGCCGAGAACCTTGTTCCCTGCATAGGGCATCATCTCAGTAATTGCAGATTCCGTATGATCGAAGGACAGGTTCACCTCGGCATGTGGTAAACCAAATCCGTTCTGATTAACAGCCCATGTATGAATCCGCCACATTTGGTCGAATTGTGCAGTGCCACCTAGATTCAGAGAAGGTGGGGCGCCCGATGAAATCCACTCAACATGGTTGGTAGCACTCGCTCCCGGCTGATTTAGAGCAAGATGGCTTGAGTCAGGTATACCATCGAAGGAGATTGTACTGGACTGCACGGTGATTGAACCGGTGCAAGTGGAGAAATCGCTTGATACAACCGACAAGTCGCTATGTGAAGTCAGGCTGAGACAATTCGGTCCAGTAAGAGTAGAAGAATCGAGTGACGATGGTAAACCGGATGCGCCAGCCCCTGTCCAGAACATGCCGCTGTGATTTCCTTGAAGATTCAAACCGTTGATGCGCGCGTCACTAGAACCGATAGAAACAGCGTGAGTAGACGCTTCCTCCTGATGTATTGCCATACCACGAATCGTCACGACGCCCGTTCGAGTGATTGCACTGTTGTCAATCCGAAGAGCTGGGCCAATACCAGTTGGAGTCGCAATTGTATGATTCTCAAGGACTACATCAATGCTTGAACTGAGCATTACACCACCCTGAGCATCGTCAATACTGGTACATGTGCGGCAGGTGACATCCTTGGTCTCAGCAGTCAATGTGTTTGATTCCTCGTAGAGATAACCCACGCCATCTGCAACGCCAGTTGCAGAACCTCCATTCCGCGCTGATACTACGTTTTCCAAGAGCACGTTGTTTGCATCAAAAATATGGACGCCGTTCAGTCCGTTATCCTCCACTATGATGCCGTCAACCTCCGGATGTGATTCACGGATGTAGAGGCCTACATTGCTACTGTTGTCTACAGACCAGTTACTACCACGAAGGCTTGCCTTGCGCAGATGTATCCCGTTAGAAGCAGCACCTGATACAGATATATCATCGAAGGTAGGCGCCCAATTTACCGAACGCAAATAGATACCTGAACCAAGGTTTGGATCTGATGCACCCACCTCACCCGAACCGTTGACGGTTAAGCCACGAACCGTGGTTGATGGACCCATCATGTAGCCTCTAAAACCGATGCAATCGTTGTCCTCAATGAGGGCATTCTCAATGTATACTCCGGAGGTATTGATGTTCAACGCAGCCGTACAGAGTCCAGGTGCCTTGGCATTCGGGCCACCAGTACCACGTACCGTAAGATCCTCAAACTGAGCATTCATCGGGATATTCGCGTAAAGGGAATGATTGTAACGTTCGATGAAAACACCAACGTACATCGAGTTCTCAATTGTAGTATCTCGGAAAGTAGGGCGTGTTACTCCTGTTTCAGTGATATGCCGTACGTATACACCATGATCCGAACGATTCACTGTTAGATTTTGGAAAAGAAGAATGGAGTCCTCAACCCACACGCCCGCTGAAACCGCCTGTGTTGCCAAACTCACATTGTGGATATGAGTATCTCGAATGAGTCCTCCAGAGCCACCCCAGACGTTAATTCCTCGAGTAATTGCATCATTAACGCGTAATCCAGTAACAACCGGTGCCGAACCAGCACCTATCGATAGGCCTAGTCCATATCGCCATGTGTTAGCAAATCCGTGGAGGTCCTGTCCCGCCTCATCTATGTGAAGATTGACAATCGTGGGAGTCGCTGAGTTGAACAAATCAACACCAACGTAATCTGGATCAAGAATTGTCAAATTATCAAGCAAGGGATTACTCCCGTAAATCGTGGCTCCGTAGTCCGCGTTCTGAATCGTAAGGTTACGGACTACTGAACCAAAACCATTCGAGGAGGTGTTGAATTGCAAACCTTCGTGGGATTGTGTAGATATTCCGGAGGTGAGTAGCACCGGAGCCACATCTGTTCCAAGAACACTCAGGCGCCCATCGACATAGAGGCGGGCACCTAGAGACATCTCAATAGTCGTCCCTGGTAGAACCCGGAGCTCATCACCAGAAGATACGGTGTAAGGGGATGAAAGTTGGACCGTACCGGACCAAGTCGTAACTGCACGGGGATGAACTAAGATGGACTCAAACTCCTCAGATTCGAGTCCTAATGGTTGTAACGCACCAATCCAACTTGCAGTCAGGAACAAGGCTACGAGCAAACATGCCTTGCCTGACATGAGTAGGAAACCGGATACCAACATGAATCAATGCACCGGTTTCCTGATAGAAATTGAGATTGAGATTGAACGCATAGTTCAAAGACAGGAGAATGCCGGCTTGATATGGGAATCGTATGGGAGCGGCCTTCGTCCTCATCAAGACTCATCCGGGTCGAGAACGTGATGTCTACGTCGCTCTAGACAATCTCGACGCGGTTCTAGAGGTCCATGTCCTATATGGTGAACACGACCTCATCGTTCGAGTAGGAACTGACAACCCCAAAGAACTCGCTCAGATTCTGATGAATACCTTCCGAACAATTGACGGCATTCGAGATACTGAGACGCTGATTACGGTGGATTATTAGGGTGAAAATATGGCTGCCATCGGATTCGTTCTGATTAAGACAGAGACCGGCTCCGAGGCGATGGTTAGAGAGAAACTGGAAGCCATCGATCTTGTGGAAGGACGATGGGGGATCTTCGGTTCCTTCGATGTACTCGTAAAAGTCGTTGCTGATGATGAAGTTGAACTTACTCGATGTATCATGGAACAGATTCGCATAATCAACGGAGTCATGGATACACGGACCTTGATTGGATCAAGAATCTGATTAGATTAGTCGGTGGACGCGCTCAATTAATTCAGACGCTGCAAGTGGACATTCAGCCCGCTGTAGATGATGGACTGCTTCTCGAAGGGCAGGAATCCTGCGGGACGAATCTGTACGAGCGATTAACCTCCACCGTGAGGCGAGAAGTCGACGCCCCAGTGGTGTGAGGTCTGGAATCTGGAGATGGGAAGAGCGCTCAAATCCCGCAAGAAGACCAGGTGGTGGATCCGCCATACGATCAAGCATTGAATGCATTAGACGACAGCGTTCGATATTGTCTGGTTCCGCTTCGATTCTTGCAACAATCATAGGCACATCATCCGGTTGGGCCTGATGAGCTTCAATTCGGAGGCGCATTCGTCGAACAATAGGATCCCTTGTCCCGGAAGCAACTGTCAACCGATCGAGTACACGCTGTGCAGCATCAACATCATCGAGGTCAAGATAGAGACGGAAGCGAGAGAGCGCATTTGCGATACGAGCGCCTGCCGTAAGTGGATGTTCGGGTTTCAACGAACTATCGAATGCATCGACAACAGCGAGGATACTAGTCGCGTCTTCCCGACATTTCGGAGTAGGAATCCAATCGTCTATTCTCCGCACAATACTAGACAGAGTAAATCGGATTCTCGACTCTTCATCCATTCGTCCAATTGCAGAAGATTCCAGAGTATCCGCAGCTGAAGAATCGCCTTGAACTCGAAGCATCCTTGAACGTAGAATATCACTCATTGGATTCTCCGATAATAGGGATAGATGATCCGCAGCCTCATCATATTCAGCACGTTCAAGGCTCAAGCGAGCCGCCTCAAACCGAAGGCGTTCATCGCCACCTGAAGCCTCAAGTGCATCCTCAACAAGAGTGATACTAGCTGATGGAATAACTACGCTGATTTCATCGAGTACCGGCAAGAGGAGGTCAGCAATATTATCCTCACCTGATTTGATTCGGTGATGCATCTCAATACGACGTGCTCGACCACCACTTCGTTCAGCCCACTGTCCAGCAAGTTCACTATGGATCTTCACACGTTCGCTAGTTGGCCAATCTGTCATTCGAACTGTAGCAATGAGGGTTTCAATACCGAAAAGATTGGAGCGCCATCGAAGAAGGGCGCGTTCATCCAAGTCTACGAAACCTTCCTCATCCTCAACTTCGTTTCCACGGAGGAGAACAGGTTCGAGAACCACGCGATCTAGAACACTGTGACAACGCTCATCCAGACTCACCAACACATTCTGTTGAACAAAGTCATGAACCGCAGTAGTAGCAATAGGTAGTGCTGAATTTGAATCCAAAAGGGCAAGCGCAAGTGGATGCCCTCCTAATGCTTCAGCAAAGTGAAGCGCCTCTTCAGGGTCCATATCATCAGAGAGCATTTTCGCTGCATTCTCCGGAGTCAAACCTTCGATCTTAACCACAGAGAGGTCACGAAGTGTATCAGGTACAGGTGCTCGGCACGCAATCGAAGTCCCTCCTCTCTCTGTAATTCGTAGTATGAGTTCGATTATGGCGTTCTCGTGCCTTGGGTGTACCTCGTGAATACCATCGATGATTACTAGGTCCTCGGCATCAAGCATACCGACAATCGCTTCCTGACTTTCTGGGCCAGTCAAACCAAGAAGATCATGGGCAATACTACGAACGTCACTGTCGATATCCAGTTGAATCCAGAGAACCTTGTGACCGTCCAAAACCGCACGATGTGCTGTCTCTCTAAGAAGCGACGTCTTGCCGATACCCGCAAGACCAGTTAGAACGAATGTCTCTCCTGAGACCAAGCGCTCAAACAAATCTGTAATCATAGGCTCCCTACCTACGAGATCTATCCTCTCCGGAGCAAAACCAACAATCTCACCGTGAGATTCTTTCTCCGGTTCAATGAAATCTATCGCACGACGGCGACCTTCAAGTGTCGGATGAACAACAGTGCGCTTGCGTGATCCTCCGTCGATTACATGCGCCTGACGAGTGATAATTAGGCCTGCTTCCTGTAGAGATTTAAGATGAGGGTGGAGGGCAGATCTGACTACGCCAAGTCGCTCACTCAGCCCCGGCAGAGAAGCAGTGCGCGGTACATCCCAAGCACTCACTAGGGACTCTGTCTGCTCCGAGAGCAAACGGAGAAGTCGGTCAGCGAGTGTGAGCGGCACATACCATCGAGGAGGGCGGGAGTTCTTGAGTGTCCGCGCGTTGGTGGACCCATGCCAGTGGATGGTCAGAGTCTCGACCTACCGGCAAAACCCGGAGTATATCTGTTCAAACGCAACGATGAGCGGGTGATGTATGTCGGTAAGGCAACAGTGCTACGCGACCGTGTTCGCTCGTATTTCTCTAAGAATCCAGACCGAATAATGATCCCTTCCCTAGTTGAGGAATCTGACCATGTAGATTGCATCGTGACGCAGAATCCTAGTGAAGCACTGATGCTTGAACGGCAACTAATTCGAAAGCATAAGCCCCGGTATAACTCATTACTAAAAGACGACAAGTCATATCCCTTCATTGCCATAACAAACGAAGAATTTCCTAGAATCCTCTACACTCGACATCCTCCCGAAGATGCGACGATATGGGGTCCGTTTCCAGATGTAGGTGCTGCCAAGCGCGTTATTCAGGTGCTAAGGTATGAGTTTGGAATCAGAGACAAAGATTGCAAAGGGGAAGATGGTTGTATGGCTAGGCATATCGGGCTATGCAAAGGACCCTGCCATGATCCAGAGGGGTATCCAAGTATTGTGAAGGCAGTGACCAGCGTACTAGATGGAGATGCAAGAGTGCTAATCGAATCTCTACAAAGGGAGATGGATGAAGCATCAGAACGAATGGCCTTTGAAAATGCAGCCAAAATTCGTGATATGATTGCAGCTATTCACAAAACATTGTCTCAACAAATTATCCACAGCCGTTTCTACCAAGACTGTGATGCAATCGGATTCTCTTCATATGGAGATGTTGGAACGGTGGTATTACTCCACACAAGAGAAGGGGCTATTCAGGGACAAGTACAGTATCCTCTAATTCATCGAGGAGACATCATGGAATCCATTTCTCTAGTCCTTAGTGAACACTATGCCTCACGAAGGCCGCCTAGGACGTTACTACTTCCAACTCCTGTATCAAAGTGGATGGAACGCTGGCTGACTGAACGTAGGAATGGTGCAATCGAGATTCGAGTCCCACAGCGAGGGGAATTAGCCAAACTCCAAGCTATGGCAGATTCTAATGCGCGCATTCATGCTGAACGTAATGCAAAGAAGAAGTCCGGAAGCCTTGAGCAGATTGCGGCAGATGACGCAGCGAACTTACTGGGCATGGAGTCCCTAGATTACATCGTCTGTTTCGATATGGCGCAATTACAAGGTGAGGAAAGGGTCGGTGCATCTGTATCAATGAGGTATGGTCGGCCTTTGAAAGAGGAATTCCGTACTTACAAAGTGAAAACTGACGCACTCGATGATCTCAGGATGATGCGCGAAGTTGTCGAACGATGGATTCGTAAGCAAGAGGATTGGCCAGATCTTGTTCTACTGGATGGTGGCGAAACCCATCTGAACATGATGAGAGATCTCCTCAATGATCTTGAATTAAACAATTCAATCACATATGCGGCTCTTGCGAAAAAAGAGGAAACGCTCTATCGTCCTAATGAGGCACCAATAATTCTTGATCGGAGGGGGCGCCTATTCATCCACGCAAGAGACGAAGCGCATCGGTTCGTCAATCGCTTCCATCGCAAACGACGAGCACGCTCAGCAATTGCCGATCCTCTCGAAACGATTCCAGGGCTTGGTGCAAAGAAACTCCAATCTCTTCTCCGTCACTTCGGTGGCAGAAAGGGCATCGAACATGCAACTGTCAAGGATTTGGTCGCAGCACCAGGTATCGGGCCAGCATTAGCTGAACGGATCAGTGAACATCTGCACAGATAATCAGCGAATCTTCTGTTTCATTCGACCCTGCATATAGATCTCCGCAGGATCGTTCTCAGCCCACGGGTCTTCGCCCCATCCACCTGATTCTGACCAATCACCATCCATCGGTAGAGGTGGCAAACCATCTTCCAACAGGACCTCCTGAGTATTCTGGATTACTGCACGGCGAGCGCGCTTCTTCTCCTCTTCGAGGATGGCCCGTTTCTTAGCCCTCTTCGCATGACGGCGATACATGAGGAAAATAATGAGCATCGCTAGTGCAGTGAGATATGGTGTCATCTCAATCAGAATAAACTGGTAACCAAGCATGAGTGTGAAAGACAATGTATCCGTAGAATCTGCACAGTCCTCTGTCTCACAGAGAGGTACACGATACGTCACATGTTGACGACCATCAATCGTCTCTACTACTGCGTTACCCTGCTCGCTATGTATCTCTCCTACTCCAAGACCACGAGGGAATCCAAGGTTCACCTCAACACCTGGCTTTAGTTCAAGGCCCCCATTGGTAGACCCAACTGATGGAACCTCGGTTGTATAGACTGGTGCAGCAAAGCCACTCATGCCACTGTTGACTGCAAGCCCGTCTACGAAAGAACCCGCTAATGTTTCCATGACGCTTGCCGATATTTGTGCAGGGTTGGAAATGGTCTCAATACCGAACATTTTGCCTTCCATCATCCCAATCCGAATAGTGGTCTTCTCGAGACTTGCCCCAATAGTAATCGGATTCTCATCCGAGAGTTCAGTCCCTTGTATCTCCGTGAATGGACTGATTTCCGTAACAAGAGAAACACCTGAAAGATCGATGACAAGTCCATTGAATTCAACTGGAATACCTTGGGCCTCGAGATCAGCCTTCAACTGATCATTCAGTCCATCCATCTCATCATCGATATCCTGATTCAATTGTTGAATCGAATCATCAATGAACTGCGTAAGTGCAATTGAAAGATTCTGGAAACCCTGATCCGAAACCTCAAGCGTATGATTCGTGTCACCAAAAGGAAGGACCGGGGCATCCACAAGACCAGCAAGCAAGCCGCCGTCTCTATCATCTCCGAGAGCAATCACATGACGGATAAGGTCAGCTGGAATCGACTCTACAGAAATGTAAGGTACATCGTCATCCAATGATTCAGGCAGACCAATCCGGTGAACATGAATTCTCACAGAAGCTTCGAGATCCATCTCAACCTCTCCACTGAACTCTTGAATACTGAAACTGGATAGATCCACGTCAACCTCACTACGAATGCAGGTACGCCATGTGGATAAGCAGAATACATCCTCACTCTCATCGGTACAATCCGTGGTCTCGTAGCATAGAGCATGCTCCCAAGGCCACGGGTTTGGTCCAGTTATCCCGACGTCCGTTGTTTCCGAACCCTCATGCACATAGACGAGTTCAATCATCTCAGGGGAATCAGAGGTGGACCGCAACCAGTCTGGTAGCAGGAGCCGGATTGTGATGTCCGCGGGAGGGATTGTCTCAGGGATGAAGTCTCCAATCATGTCTGGATCAATCTCCTTCTCGACGGAAAGGACATTCATCAGAAGAGCAAGATCCTCGTTTCCGATGAACGACACATTGAGCGGGTCGCCGTTGGAGTCGGAGACGTCGAGAAGGCGAGCCGCGAGATCGATGATTCCAAGGTCCATCTCGCTTGATGTCGTCGCAAGTCGGATTGGATAGGTCCCATTCATCGCGTGCTGTCCTTCCACACAGAAACCCGTCGGGCTCAGCTCAGCACAGGTTACCTGAGGGACGTGAGTGAAGTCGAGTCCACCCGTCGCATCCGGAGGTGAGAATGCCACCTCACTGAACGTTACTGGTGTATCCATCATACTCGTGAATGAGTTAGCGAAGTCATCGATTGGCATAATGTCCACAAGATCATTCATGTCGACGTATCCGTTCTCCTGCAGCATACGAATCCCATCGGAAGTAATCCATGGCATGTCAACGCCTGAATCGAAAGGTTGGATTCCCCATGTAGACAGCATTGAGGCATCGAGATGGTTTACAGAAAGGGAAAGAGTTGCAACCGCGGCGGAATCATCGCTCGCATCAATCTCGATCTCGATACTCATCGCTTCATCGTCTGGCCCCAACTGTACCGTCTTGGTTGTCGTCTCACGACGAGACACTCGGATATCTGCCTCAGTTTCCTCTGACCCATCACCGTCTGTTGCATCGCGGTTGTCGATGACCCAGAGACCCGCATTATATTCAAACAGGTTCTCAAACCGTTGCACTTCGACTCCGGTGTCATCGAGGACCTCGAAATTCGCATACGGTGGAGGAGTGAGATCATAGGATACGAGATGACCTTGCTCTGCCACGAGCGTGAAGTTCGTGTCGATTCGAGTCCCCATAGTCAGAAGCCCACGAGCCAATCGCTCATTGTCCTCCTGCCCCTGACCGAGACCGTAATTGCTGGAATCCGATTCTACGGTTAGGACCACACGCATACAAATCGGGGGATTGTAAGCATCCTCGGGTAATGATGCATCTTCATCCGCAGAATCCAGCTCTGGATCGTCGGTACAGGTGATTGGTGCACCAGCCACATCTATGCTCTGGCGGTACTCGACTGAGATTCCGGTTGAGGTACCAAAGGCCGCAGTCAGGGCGGTTTCTACCACATTACCAAATTCTGTCAGCATAGTATCCTTCACAGTTGGGCCACTCGGGTTAGCAGGATCAGAAGGGAGAGGGAAGTAATTCCGAATATAGTCCGCTGGCATTCCATCCGAGGTTGTGCTATTGCCTCCTAGATTCACTGAATCGAGGCCAATAGCGGTACGATTGAACTCGTGAATTGCGAACTCCATATCGAGAGTGAACTCCGTCAGCGAATTCATCTCAATCGCGTACTCGGATTCAACCCAAGTAGAACCGGGCGTATCATCATCCGTCCAGTCCCAATCATCGCATATGGTGGCATCCGGATATGGGAACCCAGTTCCAGGGATGTCGTCGCAAATAGTATTCGTCACTTCTGGGGAACCAGGAGGCGGGTCAGCACTAATCACAGGCAGTGTGACAGACACCAAAAGGAGAATGACTAGGGTGCACAGAGCCTTCTGCTTCCTTGTTTCACGCATCTCAACGGACTCAGGTCCGCATCCTATAATGCAGTTCCCATCAACTCGCAGTTTGGAGAGAGGTCAGATGAGCAACCTTAGTCATGCTGAACGGCTCCGTGAAACATTAGAACAGAGTGTCGAAAACACCAAAATCAGCACCTTCGAAAAACTCCAGTCAGACCTCCCGCGACGCTGGGAGAGATTCGATAATGTGGCGCTACTTCCCCTCCATTCCTTCACCTCTGACTTGTGGTCAGAGATTATCTCAGAGACATGGTGGGCCAAGGTTGCTGAAGCTCTCGAAGTCGAACGACTCTTTCGTAAAGGAGAAATCAAAGGTGAACGGAGAGAGAGTACGGCTGAACTATTGTATGGAGATGGAGTTGATGTGGAACGTATCGAACACGGTGTACGATTCGTCTACCGGATTACAGAATGCATGTTCTCACAAGGTAATCTAAACGAGCGCGCACGGATGGGGCGTATCGACGTAGAAGGGGAACGAATTCTGGATCTCTATGCAGGAATTGGCTACTACACACTACCATTACTCGTTGGTTCAAAAACGACTGAGGTCACCGCTACCGAGTG
>MDTB01130951.1_pt1 | contig 31948 bp, 39 predicted proteins | sample 811161 | NCBI WGS metagenome assembly MDTB01 (sample SAMN05326650, study PRJNA326480) | marine metagenome | isolation source: seawater | place: Mediterranean Sea | collected 2009 | reverse complement strand
TGGCGGTCCCAAGGGGAATCGAACCCCTCTTTGCAGGATGAAAACCAGCTGTCCTAACCGATAGACGATGGGACCGTATTTAGTTGTTCTTATTAACAGAAATATCATCGATAATAAACTCTACTTTTTTTTTACCTTTCCATTCATTCAAGCTCAATTTTCCTACAATATTAAAGGTTTTTTTATTTTTCTTTAATAAATAAGCCCCTAACTCATTATCGGTAGCATTAAATGCTATGGAATCAATTGTAGTACCATCAGCTGATAGTAGAACTGATTTTATATGTTTGTCAGCTACTATCTTTGAATTTATAGGTCGCACATTTTCGATAGAAAACCTAGGTTCAGGGTTTCCCGAACCAAAAGGAGATAGTTTATTTATTTTAGAATAAAAATCTATATTCAAGGCAGATGGTGCTATTTCTAAATCAATATATAAAGTCTTTTCTTTCGCAATATCAATATTGGTTGATCTGAATTTTTTAAAAATAAATTTTTTAAATTCTTGAATTTTACTCATTTCAATAGAAAAACCACCTGCCATTTTATGACCACCGCCTTTAATGAGAATTTCTTTTTGAACTCCGGCTATTATTAATGCGCCAATATCAAACCCAACAATTGATCTAGCTGAAGCTTTTCCTAGATTATTGTTTACAGAAATTATAATAGTTGGTTTTTTAAATTTATCTTTTAATCTTGCAGCTACAATACCAATAATACCTTCATGCCAATTGTTTCCGTGAAGAATTAAAACTGGGTCATTTGAACACTTTTCAGCTGTATTAAGAACTTGGTTTAAAAGATTTTTTTCTAAAGATTGTCTCTCTTTATTATATTCATTCAGTTCTAAAGCAATTTTAAAAGTCTCTTTAGGATCATTGTTAATTAATAGGTTTGCACCATGAGAGCATTTACCAACTCTACCACCTGCATTTATTCTTGGACCTAAAATATATCCTAAATGATAAGGTGCGGGGTTAGATAATATCTGACACATATCAATTAATGTTTTAAGACCCAAATTTTTTTTTAATTTCATTACTTTTAAACCTTGACTTACTATAGCTCTGTTTAAACCTACAAGAGGAACAACATCGCAAATTGTTCCTAAAGAGACTAAATCTAAGAATTCAAGTAAATTTGGTTCCTCAATATTATTTTTAATAAACCATTCACTATCTCTGAGTTTTTTATTTAAACCTATCAAAAACATAAAACAAACTCCAGCAGCACATAAATAATTTAAATTTGAGTTATCATCAATTCTATTAGGATTTACGATTGAATAAGCTTCAGGTAAATTTACTTCAGATTGGTGATGATCTAAAATTAACACATCTATATTCATAGATTTTGCAAATTTTATAGGTTCAAAAGATAATGTTCCACAATCTACCGTAAAAATTAATTTAATTTTTAAATCAATAAATTTTTTAAAACCTTTTACATTAGGGCCATAACCTTCATTTTTTCTATCGGGTATATAAATTTCAATTTTTTTTTTAATTTTTCTAAAATAATTACTTAGTAAAGCTGTTGAGGTAGCCCCATCAACATCATAATCACCAAATATTCCTATTGTATCATCTTCATTAATAGATTTGTAAGTACGCTCAACTGCTTTACTCATATCTTTTAAAATATTTGGATTAGGTAAATTATTTTTAAGTAAGGGGTTGAGAAAATTATTAATTTCTTTTTTTTCAATTTTTCTTATTGAGAGAAGTTTAGAAGTAATTTCATCTAATAAAAAATTATCTTTTATAAATTTTGTGTCATTTATATCGAATTTCTTTAAAATCCACTTTTTTCCAGTTACAGAGACTGAATTCATTTTGTATGAATATTTGTAACTTTTAAGTATGTTTGAGAACTTTTATGAAGTGCAAAAGTTGAAGTTTCATATGAATTCTTATTTTTAACTACTCCTTTAACTATTTCTCCGTCAGTTATTGCAGTTGCACAGAATATTACATCTCCTTTTATCATTTCATCTAAATCATATTTTTTTTTATAATCTTTAACACCTAATTTTATCGCTCGATTGATCTGATTACTATCAAGAACTAATCTAGTTTGCATTTGTCCACCTAAACAACTAAGTGCTGCACCGGCTAAAACTCCTTCAGGCCCTCCACCTATGCCCATATAAATATCTATTGGAGAAGTTTTATCTATTACTGAAATTACACCTGATACATCTCCATCTTTAATAAATTTAATTTTTACATTTAATTTTTTTAATGACTCAATAATTTTATAATGTCTTGGTCTATCCAAAAGACACGCTGTAAGATTGTTTGGTAATGTTCTTTTTGCTTTTGCTAATAAATTTATATTTTCTTCAACTGAGTTATCTAAATCAAGAAGGTTAGCAGGTAGATCAGATCCTATAGCAATTTTCTCCATATAGGTATCTGGAGCTGAAAATAAATTACCTTTTTCTGAAACAGCTAAAACAGAAAAAGAGTTAGGAAGATTCTTTGCTACAAAATTTGTTCCTTCTAATGGATCAACGGCAATATCTAATTCCTGACCGTGACCGGTTCCTAATTTCTCTCCAATAAACAGCATTGGTGCTTCATCCATCTCACCTTCTCCAATAACTACTTTAGCCTTCATTTGAATTGTATTTAATTCGTTTCTCATAAAATTAACTGCACCTTGGTCAGCAGCTATTTTATCATCCTTGCCGATAAAATTATATGCCCCTATTGCAGCCATCTCTGTAGACTTTATGAATTTATTTAAATAACTTTTATCAATAGACATTATATTTTCTCTATTCTTATTATTTTTGGTTTTTTTATAATAAATTTTTTTTCAGATATTCTCCTAATAGTCCTTTCTAAAAGTAAATCTTTAGTATCATGCGTTATAATAATAATTGAAGAATATTTTTTTGATTTATAAGGATTTTGAATTAATCTTTTTATCGAGACTTTATTATCAGAAAATATTTTAGTTATATTTGATAGAACACCATGTTTGTCAAAAACGTCTAACCTTATATAAGCTGAAAAATATTTGTTATATATGTTTTCAAACTTTGTTTTTTTCCTTTCGTTATTAGAAATTGAAAATGGATATTTAATATTTCCTCTTAATATAGAAGATATATCAGAAATTAATGCCGACGTCGTTGCACCAGGTCCGGCACCTTCACCTTGTATGACATTCTCACCAATAGGATAGCCGTTAGTGATAACTGCATTTAACACGCCATCAATACTTGCTATATAAGATGATTTTTTTATTAAGGCTGGGTGAACTCTTTGACAAATTCTATTATTTATAAACTCTGAAACACCTAATAATTTTATTTTATATCCTAAATTATTTGCATTTATAATATCTTCTTTATCAATATTATTTATTCCTTCAACATGGATCTTATCAACTAAAAAACTATTAAAACATAAAGATGAAAGAATTTTCAACTTTGAACTAACATCATCACCATTTAAATCTGATGTAGGATTACTTTCTGCATATCCAAGTGATTTTGCTTTTTCTAAAGCGTCTTTAAAAGAACAATTTTCTTTATCCATACTTGTCAGAATATAGTTGGACGTGCCGTTTAAGATTCCATGAACTTTTTGAATCTTATTTGCTATTAATCCTTCTTTAATAGATCTAAGAATAGGAACACCCCCACATACTGCAGCTTCGAATTCTAAATTAACTTTATTTTTTTCCGCGATTAATGAAAGGTCATCCCCATATTTTGATATTAAAGCTTTATTGGCGGTAACTACGTGTTTTTTATTTTTAAGAGCTGAGAAAACTAATTTTTTTGCCGGTCCTTCAGATCCACCAATTAATTCTATAATAATATCAATTTCTTTTATTTTTGTAGCATCTAAATAATTATTTAGCCATTTTGCTTTACCGAGTTTAATATTTCTTTTTTTCTTTTTATTTTTTGCAGATACATAAGATATAATAGGTTCAACACCATTTTTTTTTAGTTATTTGAGATTTATTTAAATTCAAATAATTAAATAAATATGCACCAATAGTACCTAAACCTATAATCGCAATATTTAATCTCTTTTTTTTCATTATCTAAATATCCTTTTTACTGATGTCAGGAAATTTCTTTTCATTCCCTTTTTTTATAAGATAGTTTGTAATTTCATCAATATCACATTTATCTAAAATCAAACAGACATCATTAAGTTTGTGATTTGTAATTTTGTTTTTCTTCCTTTTATCAAGTAATTTGTTTTTTTTATTAGTATCTTTTTTTGAAATAGTAGAATTTTTTTTAACAATCTTCTTATTTGAGTTTAAATTTTCTATTTCTTTTTTAATTATTTTATTATTTTTTTTTTGTTTTAATTTAGCTTGCTTTGTTTTTAAATTAATTTCATTTCTTTTTTTTATTTTTTCTTCTTTACTTAATTTTTTAATCTTAAAATTGGATATTTTTTTTTCAGTAATTGCTATTTGTTTTTTTGAACTATCATCCTCTAAATTCAATTCAATTAAATCGTAAGTTTTTTTTACATTTTTATCTATTACTCTAACCTCCAAAGAGAAATTTTCTTCAAAATACAATTTGGCTTCTTTTTTATTAATACATTCGTGGTCACCACAAATTAACATAGTCGTGGGTTTACTACATCCAAGAATTAAAAAAAATAATAGGAAAAAATATCTCATTTTAATCCAGATGTTTCTTTTAAATTGTATAATACATTCATATTTTGAATTGCTTGTCCTGATGCACCTTTTATTAAATTGTCTAAAGCCGAAAATATAACAAATTTGTTTTTATACCTTGTTTGTGCAATCGAAATAGAACAATTATTTGTATTCAAAACATGACCAGTTCCAATCGGCTTATTAATTTTTCCAATATTTATAAAGCTTTTATTTTTATAAAATTTTTTCAATGTTGAATTTAAAATATTGATACTAATATTTTTTTTTGTTTCTACATATATTGATGTTAAAATTCCTCTATATGTTGGCATAACATGAGGATTAAAAGTGTAAAATATATCTTTTTTAGTTATAGTTTTTAATTGTTGATCAATTTCTGCCATATGTCTGTGTTTAGATACACTATAAGCTATTGTTGATAAAAAAAGATTTTTTTCTTTAAATTTATATTTGAAGTTTTTCCCAGCTCCTGAATATCCAGATTTAGAATCAATAATAATATTTTTTGTATTTATTAAGTTTTTTTTTAACAAAGGTATTAAAGCTAATTGTATAGATGTAGGATAGCAACCGGGATTGGAAATTATTCTGTAGTTTTTTATATCTTCAAATTCTAATTCAGGAATTGAATAAACAGATTTATTAATTAATTTTTTAGCATTATGTTTTATTTTGTACCATTTTTTATAAATTTCGTTATCGTTTAGTCTAAAATCAGCAGATAGGTCAATAAATTTCAAATGTTTATATTTATCGTACAGTTTTGAAACTATTTTTTGAGCTTCTCCATTTGGCAAAGAAAGAAATAATAAATCAATATTTTCCCATTTTACATTATTTAAATTTGAAATTGATGGTAAATTTTTAGTTATTCTTTTGTCAAAAAAACTAATTTTTTTTCCAATTTTTTTTTGAGCACAAAGGTTTATTATATTAATATTTTTATGTTTTGATAATAAAAAAACAAGATCCAATCCTACATAACCTGTAGATCCTGCAACCACAACATTTAATCTCTTTTTAGTCATACAAAACTTATATCATTGAAGATATAAATGTAAAAATTAAATGATCTATCTTTTTGAAAATTGAAAGCTTCTTCTTGCTTTTCGATGGCCGTATTTTTTTCTCTCCACTACTCTTGAATCTCTTGTGGTAAGTTTGTCTTTTTTTAAATTCTTTTTAAATGTAGCATCATGATTTATCAATGCTCTTGATATACCTAAAATTATAGCACCTGCTTGACCAGATAGGCCTCCTCCTTTAACTGAGCAACGAACATCATAACTGGTTGATACGTTAGATATTTCCAAAGGGCGCTTAACGATTATTTGATGCACCGGACGTTTAAAATAATCAATCATATCTATTCCATTTACGTAAATACTACCAGACCCCTTTTTTACCCAAACTTTTGCTATAGATTTTTTTCTTCTACCAGTAGCATACTTACTATCTTTAAAATCTAATTTAATTTTTTTTATTTTTGAAGTCGTAGGTGATAAATCATTCATTATTTTTTAATAATATTTTTTTTGTTCAATGTAGAAAAGTTGATCACTTGAGGTTGTTGTACCGCATGGGGGTGTTCTTCACCTTTATATATTTTTAATTTTGTCAGCTGTTTTTTTGCAAGCGGACCTCCCGGCAACATTCTTTTGACGGCTAATTTTAGGATGTCTTGTGTTTTATTTTTTTCTTTTAAAAAAGAAGGTGTTGTAAATTTTATACCCCCAGGGTGTCCAGTGTGTCTATAATATTTTTTATCTGTAAATTTTTTTCCAGAAAATCTGATTTTTTCAATATTTGTTACAACTACAAAATCACCATTATCCATGTGAGGATTATAAGTGGATTTATTTTTACCTCTTAGAACATTGGAAATATATGCGGCTAGTCTACCCACAGATGCATTTTCGGCATCAATAATGAACCAGTTTTGTTTAATTTCTTTTTTTTTGATAAATGGTGTCATAATAAAAATATTGATGGATAATTACTAACAATCTTTATTAAAGTCAATTTATTTAGAACAACAATAATTGAGATTTAATACACTCAAAATTAGGAATATGCTGGAAATTTGATGCAAAGATGCAAGATAGAGGTTTAAGCCACTAATAAGAGTAAATATACCTAGAAATATTTGAATAAGAACGACTATTGAAACAATTAAAAAGTTTTTAATAATAATTGTGTTACTACTTTTAAAATATCTAAAACTAATTACAAAAAAATAACCAATTATTATATAAGCCAAGTTTCTATGATAGAATTGTACTAAACTTTTATTTTCAAAATCAAAGTAATCATTGATAGTTAGTAATGTTAAATCATCAGGAAAATATTTGTTATTCATTAAAGGCCACGTTTGGTAAATTTTACCAGCATCTAATCCAGAAACAAATGCACCAAGTAAAATTTGAAATAGAACTAAAATAAAGAGAATTTTTATAGGATAATTATAATAATTAAGAAAAGTAATTTTTTTGGATGTTAGTTTTATTATATTAAGATAATTCCAAAATAATGAAGATATAATTATAAATGCAATAACTAAATGTACGGAAAGTCTATAATGACTCACGGTTACATCATTTACTAAACCACTTTTCACCATGTACCAGCCTATAAATCCTTGAAAACATATTAATAAAAATATTAAGTAAAAATTTATTAGATATTTTCTATTCAAAATTTTAATAAAAGAAAAATATAATAAAGGGATAAGAAAAAATATTCCAATAAATCTACCTAATAATCTATGAAAATATTCCCAGTAATAAATAATCTTAAACTCATTTAAAGTCATCATACTATTTATCAAATCATACTGAGGAATCATTTTGTAGAGATTGAAATATTCATTCCATTGATTATTATTGAGTGGTGGAAGAATACCATCAAATAATTCCCATTGAGTGATAGATAAACCCGAGTCAGTCAGCCTTGTTAGACCCCCCACAATTATCATAGAAAAAATTAATAAAATTGATGTTAAAAGCCAATATTTTAATAATTTGTAAGAAAATGTATTTTCTATAAGCATTAATTGAATATATTATTTAATATTAAAAAAACATATAATTTAAATGTCGCTATGAAAAATAATAATCTAAGTAAAATAAGAAAAAAACTAGACTCTCTTGACGATAAATTGCTTCTTTTAATTAAAAAAAGAATGGTTTTAGTAAATCAAGTATTAAAAAAAAAAAAATTTAAATCCCAAATTATTGATAAAAAAAGAATTAAAACAATACTAAAGAATATTAAAAGAAAATCTAAAAAGAAGAAAATAGATTATATACTTACAAATAAAATTTGGAAATCTATGATAAATGCTTTTATAGATTACGAGTTTCGTAACTTTAAAAATTAGCTATTTGCTATGTGGAGGAAGTTTTTTTTCCACAAAAAATTCATGTTTTCTTGTATTTGGATTATACTTTTTAAGTTTTAATTTATTTTTTACTTTCTCACCTTTCGTAGGTTTTTTAGCATAATATATAAATGCACTATCAGGATTTTTCTCCGGGACCATTCTAACTTTAATATGTGATTTTTTAGCCATTTTTAAGTTTTTTAATTTTTTCTAATATATTAATAGTTTTCTTTTTAAAGTATTCAACTCTTACACTGTTATCTGAATACTCGTCAAGGTTATTTGACTCATTTTCAAGAATTTTTTTTGCCCCCTCTATAGTTAAACCTTTGTCCTTAAGCAAATATTTAATGTATTTAAATTTTTCAACTTGTTCTTTTGAATAATATCTCCTATTTCCCTTTAATTTGATTGGTCTTAACCATTTAAATTTTTTTTCCCAAAAACGAATTACTGAAGTTGCAGGTTTATTTGTTTTTTTACTCAATAAATCTAATTTAATTGCTAATTTAGATATATTAATCAATTCTATATTTGTTTTTTTTTTCATTTGTTCAAATATACATTCAGAGTTTTTGACGATTTAAATAATACAACATTTCTTTTCGTAATCTTAAATTCTTGTTTATTTTTTGGATTTCTTCCAATTCTTGATTTTTTGAATTTTATTTTAAAAACTCCAAAATTTTTTAAGTTTAATGATTTATTCTCAAAAATAATTGTAATTAAAATCTTTATGAGGTCATTAGTTAATTGATCACAAAACTTTTTTGAAATTCCTAATCTTTTATTTATTTGATTTGATATAAAGTTTTTATCTATATTTTTGCTTTTATTGGCTTTCATTAATATGCTCTAAATTTTTCTTAATTTTTAACATAAGATCACCTTTTATGATTTTGTAACACAGATCTATAGAATGATAAAATCCAACTGAATCTGTAGAACCATGACTTTTAACTACTGGTCCATTTAGCCCAAGAAATATTGCACCATTAAACTTTCTAGGATCAAGTTTTTTTTTAAATTTTTTTAAACTAAAATATGAAAATAGCAAAGAAAGTTTTGTAAAAATATTTTCATTTAAAGATTTTTTTAAACTATCGGTAATAAATTTAGCTGTTCCTTCGGCTGTTTTTAGCGCTATATTTCCAGTGAACCCGTCTGTAACAATAACGTTTGATAGTCCATCTGTTATTTTATTGCCCTCTATATAACCATTATATTCAAAGTCGCCATTTGAACTTATTTTTTTTAACATTATGTTTGCTTTTTTTAATACTTCCGTCCCTTTAATTTCCTCTGATCCAATGTTTAACAATGAAACTTTAGGATTATCTAAAGGATAAAGAGATTTGTATAAAGCTGAACCCATTTCTGAAAAGTCCACTAAGTTATTTTCATCACATTCTATATTAGCGCCAAGATCTAAAACAATATTCATTCCTTTAATATTGGGCCACAAACCAGCAAGAGCAGGTTTACTTACATTTGTCATTGTTTTTAGAATCATTCTTGAGATAACTAATAATACACCTGTATTTCCTGCAGAAAGAGAAATGTCAGCTGAATTATTTATTTGTGCATTTACAGCATTCCACATGCTACTATTTTTAGAATTTTTAACGGCAGATAAAGGTGTCTCTTCATCAGACACAACTGAAGAAGTGTGAAAAATTTTTATTTTTTTTTGTGGAATATTTTCTTTTTTAATTATATCGGTTAAAATATTTTCATCACCATATATTTGAAAAAAAAAATCATCATTTTTTTTATTATTCTTAATAAATAAACCTATACCTTGAATATTTTTAATCGGAGCATTTTCTCCACCCATTGCATCTATAGCAATTGTAATTTTTTCAGTCATTGGGAATTCTTAAATATCTAAAATCTTTTTACCGTTGTAGTAACCAGTTTTTAAGTCTACATGATGAGATAATCTATATTCGCCAGATTTTTTATCTTCAACTATGTTAACAGTACTAAGTCTATGATGAGATCTTCTTTGTTTTTTTCTAGATACTGATGTTTTTCTTTTAGGTACAGCCATTGTTTATCCCTTTTTCTATATTGCCTTTTATAATATCTTTAACATCCAATTCAAGACAAATATCATAAAAAGAATTAAAATAATCCTGTAATTTATTGATATTAATGCTTTTTGAGTTGAATTTATTAATATGTTTTTCAAATAAATTTATATTTGCTTCAAATTTAATGTCTTTTGATTTGTTAATTTTCAACAAAATATCATAAAAAATTTTATTCAAAATCTTCATCTTTTTATTAACAGCAACATCACCTAGACCCTGTTCTCTCAAATCGTATTCCATATTAAGAAATACATTGTCAAATAATTTTTGCATAGCATCTTTTTCTTTAAATTTAGTTTTATTAATTAATAATATAATTGATAAATGAAAAAAAATTAATACAACTCTAGACTCAAATGTGTCTTTTAAACCAACTATTTTATAAAAAAAAATATTACGTGAAAGTTTCACCAAAGTATTGTAAAAGTTATTATTATTTTTATGATAAAAATTAAACATATTAAAATTTTATTAATCTTTTTATCTGTTATTTTATTACATAATTGTCAATTAAAAAAGGCTGTTAAAACACATGGTATCAATTATTTGGAAAATCGATACGAATTATTAATATTAGATAAAACCAATAAAAATGATGTAAGGAAACTTATTGGTGAACCTCATGTAATTTCTTTAACAAACATCAATAACTGGATGTATATTGAGCGTATTTTTGTAAAAGGTCGTATGCACAAATTTGGCAGAAATGTTTTAAAAGAGAATAATGTGTTGATGTTAGAGTTTAACAGTAGAGGAATTTTAGAAAATAAAGGCTTTATTAATAAAGATGGAATGAATAAAGTGGCTTTTTCAAAAAATAATACCGAAAACGTTAAAACGGAAAAAAGTTTTGTAAATAAATTTTTAAGTAGTCTAAAACAGAAAATGTATAAAAATAAGTAATTTTAATGAGCTATTACTGCAAGCAAAAGTAACGCAACTATATTTGTTATTTTAATCATTGGATTAACAGCAGGTCCTGCAGTATCTTTATATGGATCACCAACTGTGTCACCAGTAACAGCTGCTTTGTGAGCTTCAGAGCCTTTCCCACCAAAATTTCCATCTTCAATATATTTTTTGGCATTATCCCACGCACCACCTCCGGCTGTCATAGAAACGGCTACAAATAGTCCTGTTACAATTACTCCTAGCAACATTGCCCCTAAGCAAGCAAGTGCAGCTTCAGCACCACCAATTGGTAAAATAACAAAATATAATATTATTGGAGAAAGTACTGGTAATAAAGAAGGAATTATCATTTCTTTGATTGCTGCTTTGGTTAATAAATCAACTAACCTACCATAATCTGGTTTTCTCTTACCTTTCATAATGCCTGGAATTTTTTTAAATTGTCTTCTAACTTCTATTACTACGGCTCCACCAGCTCTTCCTACCGCTTGCATACCCATTGAACCAAATAGATAAGGAAGCATACCTCCAATTAAAAGTCCAACCACAACAAATGGGTTTGATAAATCAAAGCTTACATTAATTCCCTCTAATGCTGAACCTTTTACAGATGAAAAATATTTTATATCTTCGGTATAAGCAGCAAATAAAACTAAAGCACCAAGACCTGCCGAACCGATTGCATATCCCTTAGTAACAGCCTTAGTTGTATTACCAACTGCATCTAAAGCATCTGTAGTTTTTCTTACGCTTTTAGGAAGTTTTGACATTTCTGCTATTCCCCCAGCATTATCTGTTACTGGGCCATAAGCATCCAGAGCTACAACCATACCTGTTAGTGCTAGCATCGAAGTAACAGCTATTGCGATACCAAATAATCCAGCTAAATGATTAGTAAAAAGAATTCCAATAACTATAATTAAAGCAGGTATAGCTGTGGCTTCCATTGAAATAGCCAAACCTTGAATAACGTTAGTTCCATGTCCAGTAGTAGAAGACATTGCTACACTCTTAACTGGTCTATAATTAGTTCCTGTGTAATACTCAGTAATCCAAATTAGCAATCCAGTGATTACCAAACCTGCTACACCACATATATAAAGACTAAAACCCGTGTATGAAATGTTTGAACTATTATAAACTTTATCTAACCCTATAACTGAATTAGTAACTGGATATAAAGCTATTAAAGATAAAACTGCTGTGACAACAAAACCTTTATAAAGAGCGCCCATAATATTTTTACTTTTTCCAAGTTTTACAAACCATGTTCCAATAATTGAAGTTATTATACAAGTTGACCCAATAGCCAATGGGTAAATCATCATATTTAGATCATTAGAGAAAAAAATAGAAGAGAGAACCATAGTTGCAACTATAGTTACAGCATATGTTTCAAATAAATCTGCAGCCATACCAGCACAATCACCAACATTATCCCCAACATTATCTGCAATAACAGCTGGATTTCTCGGGTCATCTTCTGGTATTCCTGCCTCAACTTTTCCAACTAAGTCTGCACCTACATCTGCACCTTTAGTAAATATACCACCACCTAAACGAGCAAAAATAGAAATTAGTGATGCTCCAAACCCTAAAGCTACTAGAGCGTTTATAATTTCTCTGCTATCAATATTGAGATTTAATAATATTAAATAATAAATAGTTATTGCAATTAAAGCTAATCCAGCAACTAACAAACCTGTTATAGCCCCAGATTTAAATGCTATTGTTAAACCAGCTTGCAAACTTTTTCTTGAAGCCTCGGCTGTTCTAACATTTGCTTTTACTGAAATTAACATGCCAACGTAGCCAGCAACTCCTGATAAAGCAGCTCCAATAAAATAACCTAACCCTACTAATATGTTAAATAAATAACTTACAATTATTAAAACTATTACACCTACTATAGCTATAGTTTTGTATTGACGATTTAAATAGGCTTTAGCCCCTATTTGAATAGCTTCAGCAATTTCTTGCATTCTGCTATTACCGGGGCTTGAAGATAAAATTTGACCTGAAAGTAAATAACTATATGCAACAGCTAATAAACCAGTAAAAACAATTAAATATAGTAATTCAAATGATGTATTCATAAAATATCAATATGAAGGATAAATGCCAAATAAAATCAATAAACGCAAGCTAAACTTTATCTTAATTAACAGCTGTTTTAACTAAAGTTTATTCTTTTCTCAAAATTTTAGCAATTTTGTCTAGAATCGCATTTAAATATTTAATTTGAGCTTTTTCTAAAAAAAACTCCGCAGTCTTTATATACTCATTGATAATTATATTTTTTGAATTATTTTGCTTAAATAGAAGTTCAAACACGGCAGCATAAAGCATTATCTTTAATAATTTATCAGTTCTTTTAAGATCTATATCATCTTTAAGATTAGTTTCTATAGTTTCTTCAATTAGCTCACTTCTTTCGAGAGTACCATTTACTACATCTTTTATGAATTTTTTATATTGATCTTTAGAGAATGATATATTTTCATCGGGATTTAAATTTTTGGAATAAAGTTTTTGTATTATTTTAATTCTTGGACTTACATTGCCCATATCAATTATCTATTTCTAGTACACCATGTACTGCTTTAGCTGCTTCTTCACCCTTATGTAATCTTTCTTTAGCTTGATTTTTATTTAAGCAAGTCAAAATCCCGTTGCCTATTGGTTTCTTATCTTCAATTGATATTTTCATTAATCCATAATTAATTGATTTTGAAATAAAATCAAAATGTGGTGTTTTACCCTTTATAATACAACCGAGTGCAACAAAAGCATCATAGTTTTTTATATTTTTTGAAATTAATAACGGTATTTCAAAACTACCAGGAACAATCTTTTTATCAATAATATATTTTTTTATCAAAATTTTTTCACAACTTTTTAATAGGCCTTCTGTGATTTTAGGATAGTAATTTGATGAAACAATTAATATTTTTTTCATTTTATAATTTCTTGTTTAATTATTTTAATATCAAAACCATCTAAGCCAATAATTTTTTTCTTAGATTTTGTTACTAATATCATATTTTTAATGCCTAAATCTTTAATTATTTGGGCTCCTATACCATAATACCTTAAGATATTTGTCCCCTGCGAATTTTCAGAAATTTTTTGTTTTAAAGTTTTATTGTCTTTTATAATAATTAAAGCAAAATTTGTAAAATTATATAAATATTTTAAAGAATTATAAACCATTTTATTTTTAAGAAGATTTTTATCTTTTAATTTAATCGATATTACCCTGACACCTATTTTTTTATTTTTTCTAAGATTACCTCTTTTTATTACATAGTTAATTGAATTATCTAATTTATTTTTATATTTTCTAATTTCTATATTTTTAAATTTCTTATTTTTTAAATTTTGTGTTTCATAATTTAAAATAAACTTTTCTTTTTTAAGTCTATAAGATATCAGATTTTCTATACTTCCTATTTTAATTTTGTGTTTTTTTGAAAAAATAACAAGATCTTTAAATCTTGCCATGCGTCCGTCTTCATTCATTACTTCACAAATTACAGCACTAGGATTTAAATTTGCTAATTTTGCAATATCAACAGAAGCTTCTGTATGTCCAGCTCTTTCTAGTACCCCTCCATTTCTAGAAACGAGAGGGAAAACGTGTCCAGGTGAAACTATATCACTTTTTTTTGATTTTTTTTGATCACAGTTTTAATAGTTTTAGATCTATCAAAAGCAGATATACCAGTTGTAATTCCCTTTTTTGCTTCTATTGAAACTGTAAAAGCTGTTTGCATTCTAGCTTTATTTACTGATGACATTAAAGGTAAACCAAGTTTAGTAACTTTATTTTTTGTTAATGCTAAACATATTAACCCTCGACCATGAGTTGCCATAAAATTAATTTTTTTTGAATTACATTTTGATGCAGGTATGACTAAATCACCTTCATTTTCTCTATCTTTATCATCAACAAGTATAAACATTTTACCTTTTTTAGCATCTTTAATGATCGTCTCTATTGGTGATAAGAATTTATTATTCATTTAAAAAGATATCTTTTTTATATATTTGCTCAAAATATCTAGCTCAATATTTATCAAGTCACCAGTTTTTAAATAAATTAAATTGGTATTTTTTAAAGTGTGAGGAATAATTAAAATTTCAAACTCGTTTATCATAATCTTATTGATTGTAAGAGATACGCCATTTATTGATATAGATCCTTTTTCTATTAAATAATTCATAAATTTTTTGTTAATTCTAATTTTAATTAACCACGATTTACCAATTATATCTAATTTTTTAATAATTCCTGTCGTATCCACATGCCCCTGAACGTAATGACCAGAAACTTGATTTCCGAAAGATAGTGATTTTTCAAGATTTATTGAATCTCCAATTTTAATTTTTTTAAAATTAGATTTTTTAAGTGTTTCGTTTGATAGAAAAAAAAATAGTTTATTTTTTTTGATTGAGACTAAAGTTAAACAAACGCCATTGCATGATATTGATGAGCCAATTTCATTTTTTGATATTTTAAGTTTTGTATCAATAGCTATATTAAAGTAGTTTTTTTGCTTTTTTATACTTACTAATTTACCTTGATTATAAATAATACCATTAAACATTTTTCAATTTTTCCTTAAAGAGCGTGTCGTTAAATAAGTTTACTTGAATTTTATTTTTAAATTTAAGATTTTTTAGAAATTTTGAACAACCAAAGTTTAAACCATTTTTACCAAGTTTTTTGTTTGATTTAAAAACAAATAAATTATCTACCAACCTTTCTTTTATTAGAAAATTAAGTAAATTTAATCCAGCTTCAATAAAAATCCTATTATACATCATTTCTTTTAATTTTTTAAATAAAAAAATAAAATCATTTTTAGTAGTTAAAGATTTTACAATAATAATTTTTATTCCCTTTTTTTTAAAAAATAATATTTTTTTCTTATTTTTTTTACAAGTAAACAAAATAATTTTCCTTTTAATTTTTAGATTAAACATCGTTAAGTTTTTTTTTAATTTCAAGTTTCTATCTAATATAACTAAATCAGGGCTTTTTTTTTCAAGACCATAAATCCTACAATTTAATATAGAATTATCTAAATTTATTGATTTTGAAGATGATATTATACAGTTATATTGAGATCTTAAAAAATGCGTAATTTTCTCAGAATATTTATTTGTTATTCTCTTGTTAAATTTGTCAGTAGTATAATTGTCTTTCGATAAGGCTATTTTGGCATCGACTAGAGGTAAAACCTGTTTATGTTGTCTATTGTAGCTATTATAAAAATCTGTTCCTTTCTTTTTTAAAAAATGATCTTTAACTAAAATATTTTTTTTTTTTAGAACATTTTTACATTTATTTTGAGACCTTGTATCTAAATCTATTTGAGAGAAATAAACTTTTTTAATTTTTTTTTTCTTGATTAAATTTGTGCAAGGAGGCGTTTTTCCATAATGTGAACATGGTTCTAATGTTACATATAAATTTGAATTTTTAAGATTCAAATTATTTTTGAGCGCATTATATTCAGCATGCGGTCTTCCATTCAATGAAGTGTATCCTGAAGAAATAACTGTCCCATTTTTCTCTACAACACATCCAACAGATGGATTAACACCAGTTGAACCAAGGTTGATTTGTGCTAGTTCAAAGGCCTGTTTCATAAAATTAATATTATTAATTTTATTACTTTTTATGCGAACCATCTAGTTCCTCAATATATTCCTCAAATTCTTCGATTTCTTTAAAATTTGTGTATACTGAAGCAAATCTAATATAAGCAATTTTGTCTAACTCTTTTAAAGCACTCATTACTTTTTTGCCTATTACACTTGATTGTATTTCTGATTGACCTTGTTCTTCAAGTTCTCTAGATATTTTAGAAACAACTTTTTCAATTGTGTCCGCATCTATTGGTCTTTTTTTTAAAGCTGTAAAAAAAGATTTTGCTAGTTTTTCTCTATCAAAAGGTGAACGTCGACCATTTTTTTTAATAACAGTTAATTCTCTAAATTGCACTCTTTCAAATGTAGTGAATCTTTGACCTCCCCCACAAGTACAAACTCGTCTTCTTCTAATAGCGGTTCCATCTTCTGTTGGTCTAGAGTCAACTACGGAAGTATCTTTTTCTCTACAAAAAGGGCAAATCATGTTTAATAAAATTACTTAGTACTATATATAGGAAAAGATGCACAAAGATCAATCACCTCTTTTTGAACCTCATTTTCAATTTTGGAATTGTTATTAGGGTTTTCAGATAAACCTTTAATTACTTTAGTGATTAAGTCACCTATTATAGAAAATTCTTTTGCTTGAAAGCCTCTAGTAGTTCCAGCAGGAGTTCCTAGTCGAATACCTGAAGTAATCATAGGGCTTTCTTTATCAAAAGGAATGCCATTTTTGTTACATGTTATATTAGCTCTACCTAAACTAGATTCTGCATCTCTACCATTTACTTTGTAAGGCCTTAAATCTACAAGCATCAAGTGCGTATCAGTACCACCAGAAAAAATTTTAAAATTATTTTTTATTAATGAATTTGATAAAGATTTTGCATTGCTGATAACGTTCTTTGTGTATATTTTAAATTCTGGTTTTAAAGCTTCCTTAAAACAAACTGCTTTAGCGGCTATAACATGCATTAGTGGACCACCCTGTAAACCAGGAAATACAGCACTATTAAATTTTTTTATTAAATCTTCTCTATTAGTTAAAATGATACCACCTCTAGGACCTCTCAAAACTTTATGAGTAGTTGAAGTAATCACATCGGCATAATCTAAAGGATTTGGATATTCTCCACCTGCAACTAAACCAGAAAAATGAGCCATATCTACATGTAAGTAAGCATTAACTTTATCAGAAATGTTTTTAAATTTTTTAAAATCTATAATTCTAGAATACGCACTTCCTCCAGCAATTATAATTTTAGGTTTATGTTCTAGAGCCATCTTTTCTACCATTTCATAATCAATTAAGCCTGTTTCTTTATTAACATCGTAATGAACTGCATTAAACCACTTGCCAGATTGTGCAGGCTTTGCTCCATGTGTTAAATGACCGCCAGAATTTAAACTCATTCCAAGAATTGTATCACCAGGTTTAATTAAAGCTAAGTATACAGCACCATTTGCTTGGGCACCTGAATGAGGTTGGACATTTGCATATTGACAATTAAATAATTTTTTAGCTCGTTCAATAGCTAGATCTTCTGCAATATCTACATATTCACAACCACCATAATATCTTTTTCCCGAATAACCCTCTGCGTATTTATTTGTCAAAACTGAACCTTGAGCTTCTAAAACAGCTCTAGAAACAATATTTTCAGAAGCTATTAATTCGATATGATTTTGTTGACGATTAAACTCTTTTTTAATTGAGTCATATATCTCTTTGTCACTTGAATTTAAATCTTTTTCAAAAAAATTATTTAAAAATTTACTTATGTTAGTAGCTGTTGACATTTTTTATATTTTTTTAATCCTTCTATTGTGTCTACCACCTTCAAATTTAGTACTTAAAAAAATTGATAATATTTTTTTAATATCTTTTTTTTTAGTAAGTCTAGAACCTAAACATAATATATTAGCATTATTATGTTTTCGACACAAATATGTTGAGCTATTATTATAGCATACAGCTGCTCTTATACCCTTAATTTTATTGGCTGTCATGGCCATGCCTGTTCCTGATCCGCAAACCAGGATACCAACATCACTTTTTTTTGATTTCACTCTTTTTCCAACCTTCTTTGCAAAATCAGGATAATCGACTGAAACTTTACTGTTTGGACCTAAATCAATAATTGATATTTTATTTTTTAAAATTAATTGTTTAATGTGTTCTTTGGTAAAAAAGCCAGCATGATCAGAAGATATACAAATTCTTTTAAATAAAGATTTCAAACTATTTAAATGGGTTTTCCAAAACGCAAGCAACTAAATGAATTCTATCTTGTTCTCCACCATTAAAAAAATTGTGATACTTTGTGTTATTTGTGATTGTAACTGAGCCATCTGCGGGTAAATGTTTTGCTACATTTTCTATAACCATTGAGCAACCCAAATTAGTAATTATTGGAATATGTAATCTAGGTTCAGGGTCTTTGTGCCAGCTTAAAGTAGATCTAGGTTCTTTTAATAATATCCTTACTCTTCCGAGTTTAAATTTTTTTTTCAAAGTTTTATAAACTTCATTAAAATAAGTTTTTTCAAATTCTGGAACAATCTGAGTATACTTTGACTCATCGATAGGAATATCTCGAGATGCTTCTTTGCCTGACTCATCTGGAATAGTCCAATATTGACCTCTAACATTATTACCTTTAATGGATTTTTCATCACCCGGTATTTGGTTTAATGAAATTGCACCAAAGTGTGTAATTCCAGGTGAATTGAACTTTTTTTCTTTTAAAATCTTATCTAAATCTTCTCTAAGTTTAGAAATATCAAACTTTAACCCTGGTACTTGGTAAAAATTTTCAAATGATAAATTACTCATAATGTATTAATAAATTACTTTTTTATTCTTTTATAATATAATATTTGTCGCATTAAACAAATTTAATTACTTATACAGATGAAAATTTTAGGAAATTACCCCAAAACAAGATTGAGAAGAGTTCGCAACTCAGATTGGTCAAGAAGATTAATTTCAGAAAATAACCTAACAAATAGTGATTTTATTTTACCAATATTTGTATGTGAGGGTAAAAATAAAATTATTGAAATAAAAAGTATGCCAGGAATATATAAATATTCAATAGATAAACTAGATCGAATACTTTCTAGAGTTGTAGACCTTGAAATTCCCATGGTCGCGATATTCCCTTATACGCCTGAAAATAAAAAGGATAACAAAGGAACTGAGTCTTTAAATGAAAATAATTTAGTATGCAAATCAATTAGATTTATTAAAAAAAGATATAACAATGTAGGGATAATGGCTGATGTTGCCCTCGATCCTTATACTTCTCATGGACATGACGGAATTCTATTAAAAAATAAAGTTCATAATGATAAAACGATTGAAATTTTAACTAAACAAGCTTTACTACAAGCTCAAATGGGATGTGATGTCATTGCTCCATCAGATATGATGGATGGAAGGATTGGTAGAATAAGAAATATTTTAGATAAGAATCAATATCAAGATACTCAAATATTATCATATGCTGTTAAATACGCATCAAATTTCTATGGTCCTTTTAGAGAAGCTATAGGATCAAAAAAAATGCTTAAAGGAGATAAAAAAGCTTATCAAATGGATTTTAGAAACTCTAACGAAGCATTAAGAGAAGTTGGATTGGATATCAAAGAAGGAGCTGACTATGTTATGGTAAAACCGGGGTTGCCATACTTGGATATAATTAAAAAAATAAAAGATAACTTTAAAATACCAGTTTTTTCTTATCAGGTTTCAGGTGAATATAGTCTTTTAAAAATTGCTATTAAAAATAAATTAATTAATGAAGGCGCCATCTTAGAAAGTTTAATTTCATTAAAAAGAGCAGGCTCTTCTGCTATTGTATCTTATTTTGCTATAGAAATTTGCAAGAAAATGAAAAAACTCAAATAAAATATCCCTCTAGCCTAATTCTAGAACTAGGAAATATTAAATTATTTGGTAAAAAAAATTTGTTAAGAAAAATATTTCTAGTAAACGACAAAGATTTATTAATTAATTTGTTTGAAATCTCAGGAGGAATTTTTTCAGTAATTAAAAAACTTGGAACTTGATATAGTAAATTATCAATATTTATTTTAATAATTTTATCATCATTTTTAATCTCAGAACTATAATTATTTAAATTCGGTCCAAATCCTAATTCTTTAATTAAATTTATTTCCCAAAAAATATAAATTATAATCCAGTTCTGTAAATCGAAATTCATAAATAAATTATCTAAAGATTCATATATATTTTTATATGATTGTGACTCAGGAAGAAGAATATTCAATAATGAAGTTGCAGAAATAATACATGAAGTTTTTAATTTATCATTAAAATATCGTGGTGATACAGGATCAACTAATTCAGTTTTAAAATAACCAAATTTATTATCATTTTTAGAATTATGAAAAATGTAGATCTTGTTACCTATCTGAAGATAATTTCTAATTTTTCTTGAATTAGCTCCATAAACAACACCGCTCATTTTACCAAAAGAATTAGTAAATACATTTATAATATTTGCATTTTCTCTAAATTTTTTTTTTGATAATAGAAAACCTTCATCCTCCCAATTCATGAGATTTTAAGATCTTTCAAAAGTTTTTTTGCTGCTTTTTGTTGAGCATTTTTTTTTGAATTTCCTGATGCAGAAAATTTTTTTGAATTATTTATTGCAACTTCAACTTTGAATATAGGATTATGTTGAGGACCTGTTTGCTTGTGTAATGTATAAACAGGTAGAGATTTAAATTTTTTAAGACTATATTCTTGAAGTTTGGTTTTAGAGTCTACAATAGTTAAACTGGAACTTTTAATTAAATTTTTCCAATAATTTAAAATAAATTTTTCTGCATTTTTTAAACCGGTATCTAGAAAAATAGCACCAATTAAAGCCTCTATACCATCACTTAATATTTTTTCATCTGAATTTTTAAGACTTTTGTAGCTCTCACCTAAATACATATATTTTTTTAATTTAATAATGTTCGCTATTTTTGTACATGTTTTTTTATTTACTAGATTAGCAAATTTTTTATCAATAATACCTTCTTTTTCCTCAGGATAAATTTCAATCAATTTTTTTGAAATTACGAGTCCAAGGACTCTATCACCTAAAAATTCAAGTTTTTCATTGTTAGACTCACTATTAAAACTTTTGTGTATTAAACTTTGTTTTAACAAATCTAAGTTTGAAAATTTTATGCTAATAAGACTCTGCAACTCTGTTAAATTATTTTTGATCATAGTTTTTTAAAAAACCTATTTAATCTTAATGAATTTTTCCAATTCCAAAATTTTATAATACTTCCACTTATTGTATCATTTGAAAAAAAAATTATTTGAGCTTTTCCAACGAGGTTAACACTCTTTACGTAACCAACACTTGTTAAATACCTACTATCTTTTGAACAATCTCTATTATCACCTAAGAAAAAATAATGATTATCCGGTACTATAAATAATTCTGTATTCTGTGTAGTATTAATAGAATTATACACGGCTATATATTTTTTTCCATTGGGTAATGTTTCTTCATAAGCGTTTACATTAAAAGGAAAATCACCACATCTAATTTTGTAATTGCTGTCAATTTTTTTTCTCAAAATTTTATTTTCATTAATATAAATTTCACCATCTAAGAATTGTATTTTATCTCCAGGTAATCCTATTAAACGTTTAATATAATCTGTTCTATTATCCGCAGGTGTTTTGAATACAACTAGATCACCTTGTGTTGGTATACTCTCAAAAAATCTTCCGTTAAAAATAGGAGGACTAAAGGGAAAGGAATGTTTGCTCAAACCATAAGTAAATTTAGACACAAAAATCCTATCACCTATTAATAGTGTCGGTTCCATTGAGGATGAAGGTATATAAAATGGTTGAAAAAATAGAGATCTAATTACAATAGCAATAATCAATGCGTAGAAAATTGTTTTAATATTATCGACGATACTGTTAAAAATCTTATTATTCATATTGTTATTATCACTGACGCCATTGCAAAAGGCTTTTGATCAGATAAGGACACAAGCGTATTAAATTTTTTTTTTTTAATGATTTTATATACAACTAGTAAGCTTTTACCTTTAACTTTAATATAGGGCTTACCTAGTTTGTTATTAAAAATTTCTATTTCATTAAAATTTAAACCTTTTGATATTCCTGTACCTAAAGCTTTTGAAAAAGCTTCTTTTGCTGCAAATCTTTTCCCATAACAATTAATTTTATCTTTTTTTTTTTCACAAAATTTCATTTCATTAGTTGAAAAAATTCTTTCTTTAAATAATTTGTTTCTTTTAAAGGCTGCTGTTATTCTTTTTGTATCGACCAAATCTGTTCCAAAACCATAAATTTTCATTTATTTTATTACTTTCTTAAAATTATTTATAGTCTTAGCTAACCCTAAAAAAATTGACTCACCGATAATAAAATGACCTATATTAAATTCGTTTATTTCATTTATTTTTGATAAAACCTTTGCTGATTTATAATTTAATCCATGGCCAGCATGCACCTCCAGACCAAGTGAGGATGCATAAATAGCCGCCTTTTTTATCTTAGAATATTCGTTTCTATAATTTTTCTTTTGATTTATTAAGTTACATATTTTTCCTGTATGTATTTCAACACAATCAGAATTAAAAAAAAATTTTGCTAATTTGATATCTTTTATTTTGGGATCTAAAAATAAACTTATTCTTGAACCGTTTTTTTTTAATGAGTTAATTAATTTTCTTAAAAATTTTTTTTTATAATTTAAATTTAAGCCACCTTCCGTAGTTAATTCTTTTCTTTTTTCTGGAACTATACAAATAAATGAAGGTTTTTGTTTTATTGCAATTCTTAACATTTCAGATGTTGCAGCGATTTCAAGATTTAATGGGATTTTCAATTTTGATTTTATTTCTTTTAAATCTTTTTCATTTATATGTCTTCTGTCTTCTCTTAAATGTATTGTAACAGAGTCAGCCCCACACTTTTCAGAAATCAAAGCAGCTCTTAAAGGACTTGGATAAATTTCACCTCTTGCATTTCTAACTGTAGCAACGTGATCAATATTGACACCCAATTTTTTTTTATTCATTATATACCTCTACTACCAGGTTTAATGGGTTTTATATTTAGCAATTTTGTAGGTAAATTATCTTTTGTATATGTAGGTATATTAAGTTTTACTTGAGATACAATTTTTTTTCTTATACCCGAACTGTTATTACTTCTGTCTATTATGCACGCGAAACCAACAATGGTTGACTCACTTTTTTCTATTAATTTAGAACACTCTAAGCTTGATTTGCCGGTTGTAATTACATCTTCGACTATTAAAACGTTGCTCTTTTTTGGTATTTCAAAATTTCTTCTTAAGACAAATTTATTGTCTACTCTTTCAGAAAAAATAGTTTCTTTATTGAGAATTTTTCCTATTTCATATCCTATTATAATTCCACCCATGGCAGGCGATAATATTAAGTCTATCTTTTGAAATTCTTTTTTGATTTTGTCTGCAAGTGAAACACATAATTCATGTGCTTTATTTGGTTTACTTAATAATTGAGCACATTGTACATATTGAGAACTATGTAACCCAGAGGATAAAATAAAATGCCCCTCTATCAGAGCGTTAGTTTCTCTTAAAATTTTTAAAGATTTTTCGTAAGAAAGCATTTTTTTTATTTTTATGACGTACTATTTTAAAATTAAAATTTTTCTGTTTTATTTGACTTATCAAGTTTGTGAAGTTTTTTAAATCTTTAATTTGAAGATCAAAGGAGAATTTCAAGTAATCTTTTTGCCTTTCCAATAATTCAACATTAAGAATATTGCTTTTGTTCAGTCCAATTAAAGTACTTATCTCTCCTAATACACCTGGTTTATGAGGTAAATCAATAATTAATGTGCTTGTATAAACCTTCTCATCTTTTATGATATTTTTATCTGATTTATCTTGCCAATATCTTCTTATCGCAGCCCTAGCTTTACCTGTCTTCGCAGAAGAGAGCCAATGTAGTGATGGAGATACTTTTTTTGATGTAATTATTTTGACTAAATCACCATTACTTAAAATAGACTGTAAAGGCATTTCTTTACCATTTATTTCACAGCCAATTGCTGTATTTCCGATCTTAGTATGTACAGCATATGCAAAATCAATAGGCGTTCCATTCTTTGGTAATTTAATGACAGCTCCATTAGGAGTAAAACAAAAAACATTTTCTTGGAACATTTGAAGTTTAGTAAACTCATAATAATGTTCTGGGCTATTCCCGGTTTCTATAATTTCAACTAAATCCCTTAGCCAGTCATATTCTTTCCAAGAAAGATCAGAAAATTTTTCAGAAGATTTATATTTCCAGTGAGAAGCTATACCTCTTTCTGCAAATTCATGCATTTCATTTGTTCTGATTTGAATTTCAATTCTTTGTTTCTGAGGGCCAATAACTGAAGTATGAATTGATCTATACTTATTTATTTTTGGTGTTGAAATATAATCCTTAAATTTTCCTGGAATTGCTGAAAATTTAGAATGAAAAACCCCAAGAGTTTTGTAACAATTATTTACATCATTAACTATTATTCTGAATCCAACTATATCTGTTAATTGTTCTAGAGAAATTTTTTTATTTTGCATTTTTCTCCAGATGGAAAAAGGTGTTTTTTCTCTGCCAGCAATTCTAGCTGAGATACCTTGTTTATTAAGTAAATCGATTAAGTTAGATGAAATAGTTTTAAATGTATCTTCCCTATTATTTTTAATGAATTTTAATCTTTCTTTAATTAGATTACGGGCTTCATTATTTAAGATATCAAAAGATAAGTCTTCAAGTTCATCTCTAATTCTATTCATTCCCATACGATCTGCTAAGGGCGCATAAATTTCCATTGTTTCTTTGGCTATTCTTTTTTGTTTATCAAAAGAGTCAAAAGCTTTGATAGTTCTCATATTATGCAAACGATCTGCTATTTTAACCAGCAAGACTCTTATATCTTTTGAGGTAGCTAAGATTAATTTTCTAAAATTTTCAGCTCTTGAGTATTCAACTGCTTTATTTTCTAATGCAGAAATTTTAGTTACCCCATCAACTAGATCAGCAACTTCTTTGCCAAATTCTTTTAAAACTATATCGTAGGTTGCTTTAGTATCTTCAATAGTGTCATGAAGCAATCCAGTTACAATTGTTGCACTATCTAATCTTAAATCAGTAAGAATATTTGCTACAGCCAAAGGGTGAATTACGTATGGGTCGCCAGATTTTCTTTTTTGATTTTTATGAGCATTTACTGCAAAATCATAAGCTTTATTTAATGTAGATGCATTCGTAAACTTATTATAGGATTTAATTTTGCTTATAAGCTCATTATCATTTCTCATACCTATATTGTAACATTTTTCTTCAGTCTTGTAATCTCCATACATAATGTAGAGTTTAATTCATTAACTAAAACATCAATCTTTTTATTGGATTTAGGGTGTGTCCATTTAGGTTCTATCTCTTTTAATGGAAATAAAACAAAATTTCTAAGGTGTAGTCTTGGGTGTGGTAGTTGAATATTGGTTTTATTGATTTTTAGTTTTTTAAAATCAATTATATCTATGTCACAAACTCTAGGTCTATTTCTTTTATCTTTAGATCTACCTATTTTTTTTTCGATACTTTTTAATACTTTTAATAATTCTAAAGGGTTTAAATCGCTTTGTATTTTAATACTAATATTAATGAATTTAGGATTTTTTTTATTTGGGTATGAAGGTGTTTCATAGAAACTTGATATTTTTTTAATTTTTATATTATGCTTTTTAAGCAATTTAATTGAGAAAATTATATTTTTAAATCTATTTCCGTAGGTTGATTTTAGATTAGATCCAATATTAAGATAAATCATCTTTTTCTACTTAGTATTCTTGCTTTTTCTCTATTCCAATCACGTTTTTTTTTAACTTGTCTTTTATCAAATAATTTTTTTCCTTTTGCTACAGCTATTTGTAATTTTGCTTTACCTTTAAAAAAATACATTTTAACAGGAATTATTGTCAAACCTTCTTGATTAATCTTTCCAATTAATTTGTTAATTTCTTTTTTATTTAATAAAAGTTTTCTTTCTCCTTTTGGATCGTGGTTATTATAGGAAGATTGTCTATATAACGGTATATGTGAATTAATCAAAAAAAGTTCTCCATTTTTATCAATTGCATAAGAGTCCGCAATACTTCCTTTTCCATCTCTTAAAGATTTTACTTCGGATCCTTTTAATGAAATACCTGCTTCTATAAGTTCGTAAAAAAAATAATTAAAGCTAGCTTTTCTGTTTAAGCAAATAATTTTTTGACCGGGAGGCGTTTTAAATTTCATTAAAGTAATTTTGCAACTTTAAGAGCTTTTTTGATTTCTTCTTTTGTTTTTTCCATAACCTTCACCAATGGCAATCTTACTTCATCAGTTGATAGATTTAATAATGATGCAGCATATTTTACTGGTGATGGATTACTTTCAATAAATAAAGCATTATGTAGAGGTGTTAAAATATTGTTTATTTTAGTAGCTTCCTTTATTAATTCTTTATCTCCTTTTGAAAGTGAGTTTTTTTGAAATTCAGAACATAGCTTAGCTGCAACATTAGCTGTAACACTAATGCATCCTTGCCCACCCCTCTTATTAAATTCTAATACGTTATTATCTTCACCTGTTAATTGTATAAAATCTTTTCCCATAGACTTAAGTTGTTGATCAACTCTTGTAAGATCTCCTGTAGCGTCTTTTACACCAACTATATTTTTTAATTCAAATAACCTTGTCATAGTCTCTACGCTCATATCTATAACTGACCTTGAAGGAATATTATAAATTACAATTGGTACTCCAACATTGTCGTTAATCTTTTTATAATGTTGGTAAAGACCTTCTTGAGTAGGTTTGTTGTAATATGGGGTGACGATAAGCAATCCATTTGCCCCAGATTTTTCTGCATGTTTAGATAGCTCTACAGCTTCGGAGGTAGAATTTGATCCGGTTCCAGCGATTACGGGTATTTTACCTTTACACTCTTTAACGGCTATTTCTATAACTCTTCTATGCTCTGTGTGTGATAAAGTTGGCGACTCACCTGTTGTTCCTGCTGGGACTATGCCATTAGTGCCATTATCAATGTGATGGTGTATTAACTTAATATAATTATCTTCATCAAAAACATCATTTTTAAATGGCGTTATTAAAGCTACGATTGATCCTTTGAACATAAAGCAATATAAGAATATTAATTATCTAAATTTATGCTTATTCGATTAATTAGTCTAGCGATATTATTGTTTTTTTATAAAATTGCGTTTAGCTATTCAGCTGAAAATGATTTTATTTTACCTAAAAATAAACCCTCAGTTTTTAAAAAGCTTGATAATAGAGGTATAAATTCTAAAATTATTATTCCCAGTAAAAAACCAGAATTAAATAAAGTAAATCAAAAAAATGAAAATATTAATCAAGTAGATAAAATATTAAAAAAAAAGCAAAAAACGTTAATATCTACTAGTTATGTTTTACCTAAAAAAAAACCTATTTCATACAAAGTTGTAGATAAAAAAGATAACACTGCACGTTCAAAAATATTAAATCAAAGGGATTTTGATAGAACAAAAGAAATTTTAAGACTAATAAAAGCTAAAAAATGGAACTCAGCTTTAAAACAATCTAGAAATGTTAAGGACAGAGATTTTAGAGATTTAATAAATTGGATGTATTTAAAAACAAGTGGTAACAGAGCTTCATTTAATGATTACCAAAAATTTATAGAAAAAAATGGTAATTATCCAAGAATAGGAAGGTTACAATATCTTGCGGAACATAAGATTTATTTACGAAATAATTCACCTACAAGCATTATAAATTGGTTTCAAAAATATCCTCCAGTAAGTGGTATGGGAAAAATTAAATTAGCAGAGGCTTATCTTGAGCAAGGGAAAACTGAAAACATCCCTACTTTAATTAAAGAAGGTTGGATTAATGCAAGTATAAGTAAAAATGAACTCGGTTATTATAGAGCTAAGTTTAAGAAATTTCTTACAGCTGATGATCATATAAATAGAGCAGATTTTTTAGCTTGGGAATCTAAATATTGGGATCTCAAAAGAATGTTAAAATATTTACCCAAAGATGAAAGAGCTTTATACAATGCACGCCAAATTTTAATGAGTAATTCTTACGGGGTAGATAAATCAATTTCCAATGTCCCAACACATTTAAAAAACGATATAGGTTTAGAATATGACAGATTAAAATGGAGATATCGTAGAGGTAGATTAGAACCATCTTTAGAAATACTTTATAAGAATTCAAATAAATCTGAGGAAGAACTGGTAAGACCTGATTTATGGTGGAAACAAAGAGAGAGCATTGTACGTAGTCTTATTTATAAAAAGAAATATAAAACTGCATACAAAATTTCAAGCGAACACTCATTGTCTTCAGGTGCAGATTTCGCAGAAGCTGAATGGCTTGCTGGATGGATAGCACATACTTTTCTTAATTCTCAAGAGTACGCAATTAATCATTTTTTAAATTTTTATGACAATGTTGGATATCCTATTAGTTTAGCAAGAGGTGCTTACTGGTTGGGAAGATCATATAAAGCTTTGGGTGATAATTCAAATGCTAATAAATATTTTTCTGAAGGTTCAAAGTTTTTAACTACTTATTATGGACAATTGTCTCATATGGAAGTTTATAAAGATAAAGGATTTACTTTAGTTGATGACTCCAATTTTACAAATGATTATGAAAAAGAATTTTCAAAAAATATTTTAATACGGCATGTAAAATTATTAAAAGAATTAAATAGTAGCAGCTATTCAAAAGATATAATAAAACATTTAGCAGAAATAAATATTGAAAAAGGAAGTGAAATTTTAGCGGCAAAGCTTGCTACAGATATTGGAAGATACGATTACGCAATACAAATATCTAAAAAAGCTTCATACCAAAAAAGATTTTATTTAAAATATAATTACCCCATCATTGCAACACCTAATAAAGTTAATAAAAAAATTATGCCTGAACCTGAATTAATACTTTCAATTATTAGACAAGAAAGTGAATTTGATAGAAAAGCAAATAGTTATGTTGGGGCAAGAGGAATGATGCAATTAATGAAATACACGGCTAAGTTAGTTGCAAAACAAGCTAAGCTTCCTTACAGTATAAGTCAATTAACTGCAGATCCGGAATATAATATTAAATTAGGATCTTATTATTTTAATTCTCTATTAGAAAATTACAGTGGCATTTACCCTTTTGCAATCGCAGCTTATAATGCTGGGCCAAATCGTGTTAAAACATGGAGAAGAGTAAATGGTGATCCTAGTAAAAATCAACTTGATTACATCAATTGGATTGAGCTAATTAGATTTAAAGAAACTAGAAATTATGTTCAAAGGGTTCTTGAAAATGTTAATGTATACAAATATATGTTAAGAAAAGAACCTGTCAGGTTAAACAGCTTTTTTAAATAATTTGGCGGAAGAGGAGAGATTCGAACTCTCGGTACGATATTACTCGTACGGTTAGTTAGCAACCAACTGGTTTCAACCGCTCACCCACTCTTCCCAATTACCAAGTTTATTTTGTATAAATTATTTATTAACTACCTTATAAATCAATCAAAAAAATGGTCAAATGAAGAAAAACTTATTTAAAGGCTCATTATTTACAGTTGGAGCCTCACTTTGGTGGGGAGTGATAGGTGTAATATATTTTAAATTTGTTTCTTTTGCATCAGCTTTAGAACTTGTAATACATAGAACTATTTGGACTGCTCTATTACTTATAATAACCACTTCTTATTTTTATAAATGGAATGAATTTAATAAGATTATAAATAAAAGGACTAATATTTTTATTTTTTTAATTACAGGGATTTTGATATCAATAAATTGGCTTACATGGCTATATGCAGTTAAAACAAATAATCTATTAGATTCTGCCCTTGGTTATTATATTTTTCCAATCTTAAGTGTTTTTTTTGGAATTATTTTTTTAAAAGAAAAATATAATAAAAATAAAATTGTATCTGTTCTTTTGGTAGTTGCAGCTCTGATTTATATGATAATTAAATTAGGTCACATTCCTTGGATCGGAATAACTGTAGCAATTACATTTAGTTTGTATGGTCTAATTAGAAAAAAAATTAAAGTTTCTTCAGATATCGGATTATTAATTGAGACTTTATTAATGTCACCAGTAGCTTTAATTTTATTTTTTTACTTAATTAAAAGTAATACACATATTTTTTCTTTAAATGAACCTATTCTTTCTTTTTACTTATTTTGGGCTGGGCTTATGACTTTAATACCCCTTTTTTGGTACACAAAAGGATTTGAGCTTATAGGTATAGGTCCAGCTAGTATGATATTTTTTCTAACCCCGACAGCTCAATTCTTTTTAGGATTATATTATTTTAATGAACCTTTAGACTTTGACAAATTAGTATCTTTTGTATTTATTTGGATTGCAGTGATCGTTTATTTAAATGAATTACGCAAAGAATAAACAGATATTATTATTAGAGGTACCACTATGGAAATTGCAAAAGAAATAAATAATAAATTTCCAGTAATTAAAGAATTAAATAAATCTTTTGATATTAAATTTCCAACTAAAATACTGCTTTGAAAATTCATGCTTGGAAAGAAAAGCAGCCCAGATACAAGACCACAAATGATAGAAGACGCCGCTACCTTTGAGTTAACTTTCTTATTGAAAAAACCATAAAATATTGTAATTACAGCAGCACAGCAAAATAAATCAGCTAATAAAAATAAGTATAAAATACTATAACCCTTAGATGCTAAAATAAAAACCAATGTACTTAAAAGTAAAATTATTAAATTCGCTTTATTTTTAATTTCTTTACCACTTAAGAACTTATTTATTTGATTTCCGTCGACAATAATCAAACTTGAAATAGCGTTAATTAATGTGTCGATCGTGCTTAAAGTTAAAGACATTGCTAATATTAGTATTCCTATAATTATAAAGGAATTTTTATTATTAAGAATTAAATCAAAGAAAGCTAAATCAGGTGTTACTTTTGTATTTAATGAATAAGATATTAAACCTGAATAACCCATCCAAAAAACTATAAAGAAAATAATTATTGATGAATAAATTAAACTTGATTTTAAAATAGAATTATTTTTTGCAGAAAAAACTCTTTGCCAATTTC
>MDTB01073326.1_pt1 | contig 31964 bp, 38 predicted proteins | sample 811161 | NCBI WGS metagenome assembly MDTB01 (sample SAMN05326650, study PRJNA326480) | marine metagenome | isolation source: seawater | place: Mediterranean Sea | collected 2009 | reverse complement strand
ATCACTATCGCCTCTTTCAAGTACGATACCCATATCATTGCCAGGAGTACCTGTTGTACCATTACCTAACTCTATTAGTCTGTCAGATATAACTGAATTAGTTGTAGCAAGTGTAGTTGTTGTTCCGTTAACCGTTAAGTTACCTGTGATTACAGCGTTACCAGATGTAGTTACGTTAGCAGGAAAAGTTAAGTTACCTGAACTATCACCTGAAATCCAAGTTGTAGTTGTTGTACCATCAAAACCAGAAATTTTTAATGTTCTATCACCATCTACAGCGGCAGCATCCACACTACCAATAATTACGTTACCAGCACCTTCTGTTATGTTATCTCCTGCTGAATGTCCTATTAAAATGTTATAATCAGCGTCAGCACTATTCATTGCTGTACCAGCATTATAACCTAATGTAGTGTTACCAGTTCCGTTTTGTAATAAACGTGAAGCTCTTCCACCAACAGCAGTGTTTTCGTTTCCATTATTATTAACCGTTAAAGCATCCTGACCAATTGCAACGTTTTGAGTACCTTGAGAAAGAGCACTTCCTGCACCAAAACCTACGGCAACGTTGTTATCTCCAGTTGTTATAGCGTCTAAAGCTGTAATACCAACTCCAACATTACCATTAGCATTATTTAAAGTTCCTGTAGTTGTATGACCAATTAATAAAGAATTTGTAAAATTAGTTCCGCCTTGTTTACTTAATAAATCTACATTTAAAGTTACATCACCAGAAGTTCCACCACCAGATAAACCAGTGCCTGCTACAACTGAAGTAATATCTCCAGTTGGTACTGTTGCAACTTGTGCATCTACATAAGCTTTAACAGATTGTTGAGTAGGAACTTTTGTATCTAAATTTGAAGACATATTATCTTCATCAATAATAGCATTAGTTACTCTCGCATCTGCTCTAGCATTTGTGTAATATAAATTTGTACCCTCACTTAAATTAGTTGTACTTTTAGCTGTAAATGCAGCATCAAAATCACTTTGACTAAAACTATCGCCTGGAATAAATACACCATTTGTATTATCCCATATTAAAGCTTGTCCATTTGTAGGGTTGTTTGTACTAATATCTATATCAATAAAATTATCAATAGATTTAGTTGCTATTCTTGCATCAAAAAATGGATTAAAATCACTTGAATTTAATTTAGTTGCAATATTATTTGTAACAGTTGAAGCAAAATTTGAATCATCATTTAAAGCTGCCGCTAATTCATCTAAAGTATCTAATGCTGCAGGTGATCCATTTATTAAATTATTAATTTGTGTATCTGTATAAGCATTTGCTGCTGTTGTAATAGGTGTTTGAAAGTCAGAATATTGTAATTTATATTCTTGAAAAGTTGAATTGTCAGCCCAGAATATCCAATCATTTGAACTTATATTTGAATTTGTTGTATAGTTAGTTAAATTAAACGATGGGCCTGTTGGACCAGTTGGTCCTTGTGGGCCTTGTGGACCTGTTGGACCTGTTACTGATGCACCTTGTGGACCAGTTGGACCAGTTGGGCCTTGTGGACCTGCTGGACCGGTTGCACCTGTAGAACCTTGTGAACCTGCCGGACCTGCTGGACCTTGCGGACCTTGTGGGCCTCTTTCATTTGTAACGCTTAAATTTAGAGGTGTTGAAGTTACTGTAATTGTCATTTTTATTTATTCCTTTATTACTGAGGTTGATATCTAATTATAAATACAAACCTTAATGATTTTTTCTGTGCAGGATTTCCTGCTTCCCACTGAACTTTACAAACTACTATAAAAGGAGTTGTATCATCAGCAGTTGAAGTAAAGCTACTATTTTGATCAGATAATAATGTACTTGGTACAAGAAAATCAAAAGAACCTGCTGTACCTGTATTAAATATCTGATTACCTTTTAAGTATGATTGAGCAGTTGCACCTGCTGCAGAAGTTAAAGATGTTATTTTAACTGAACCTCTATTTCTTTCTACAGTAGCTGTAAAACACTCTGCTTTTATATCAAAAGTTGCAGTACTAAAATCTGTAGTATCATTTGTGTTTACACTTAATAAAAATTGATTACCTTCAGCAACTTCACGAACAATTACATTGTCCGCTCCACCTAGATAATTTTGTATGTTTGAAATTCTCATAGTATCTCCTATAGGTTAATTTATGAGTAATATATAACTATGGCTATATATTAATTAATGTTATGTTAATTCAGCACTAGCTGAAAAACCTGTTAAACTTGCACTTGTTGAATTTGATCCAATATTTATACAAACATTAGCATATTGTTTTGTACTTAAATTTGTTGGACTAGTTCCAGTGCTCCATGTAGCATCTATTGTAGGCGTATCTCTCATTGTAACAGGAAACCAAATATTCATATGTCTTAAATGACTACTTGAATGTCCTTGAAACGCTTCACCAACAATGCTGACCAATTTATAAAAATATCTTTGGCATCTTTCTAATGATTTATCAAAAGGAATTATTTCAAATTTACTAGCATTACTACCAACTTCTAATTGTATTCCAGATATAAACCATGTATTATTTACTGTATCAGCCAAGTTAACTTGACCTACTGCTCTATCATCATCTGCTGTTGTATTCCAGTTTGTATTTAAAGTACCAGAATTAAAATCAGATCCAGATGTTAACCACCAACTTATTTCTAAACTTTTATTATTATCATTATCAAAAGCTGATGTGTTATTAGTATCACCTGGGATAGTTATTAATTTTTGTTCCCATACATTTGCATTATCAATAGTATATAATTTACTTATATGTCTATTATTATCATGATTGTATAAATCAAAAATATAGTTACCTGTTTTGCTAGATTTAACCCAAAAAGTTACAGTTATATCTTCTGCATTAGTTGTACCATATTTTAATTTTTGTAAATTTTGTCCTTCTATAATTTGTTTAAATTTAAATTTAGAACTAGCACCTAAAGTAGGTACTGTTGTATTTTCTAATTTATAAGATCTACTTAATACTGTATTATTTGGTGTATCATTAGAATGTGAATGTACCCAAGTTCCAGAATTATTAATATCTGAATACCACATATCTGTTAAAAGATAACCTGGATTAGCACTAGTAGTAGATGAAGATCCTCTTTGATGAATTAAAAAATCTCCGTTAATAATTAAATTTCTATATTGATTATAATCAAAACCTAATAAAACAGGTGCAATTGAATTATTACCTATTGTTGTTATATTAGTAGTTGGGTTCCAATTACCAATAGTTAATCCTGTAGAAAATGCACCTCTTGAAAATGAATTAGTTAATCTTACCCAAATATATAAATCTGTTGTAGTAGGTATATTTTGTATATTAAAATTTTGAGTTGATCCGCCAGCATAATTACCAGTAGGAGCAGAAAAAGTTTGAACTAAAATTCTACTTGCTTCTGGAGTATTTACACCACTACCATAATATATTTCAACACCTTCAACATTATTTTTAGATGGCATAGTAAAACTTACATCAATATAAGGTGTAGTTGCAGAAGGGAAAGTATTATTTAAAACTAAATTTGTAGCAACTCCTAAATTTTGATAACCTCTTGTAGATGATATAGGTGGTGCAGCAGCAGTAGCTGTTAATGTACCAACTGTATAATCATTAGCATTATATTCTTGAGCAGTTATAAAATATCCTTGAAGACCACCATTTAATTCTGTTTCTGAAATACTATTTATTTTAAATAAACTACCTAATTCAGATGCAGTATTAATAACATTTAATGAACCCCATGTAGAATTTAAAATGTTTGTTATTACATCAATTTGAAAATCTTCTTTTATACCACCAGAAATTATATCGTTAGCATAAAATGTTAATTTTGCACCATAAAAACCATAAGATGATGATACAGTATCTAATTCACAAGATACAAATGAAAATATTTCACCAAGTTTATTATTTAATTTAACTTGTGCATCTGTTAGCTGACCTGTTGAATCAAAAAATTGTCCATTAATACAATCTTTATAAAAATTTGATAATTTTTCGTAACCAGCTACTGTACCTGGAACATAAAACCTAGCTTCTTCTTGTGTATCTTCATAAATATAAGGTTGATTAGAATCTACTTTTACAACATATTCTCCTATAGCATTACTTGTTGAACCATTTGAAGTATTAGTTACAAAATTATGACTAAATACACTATTTTTATCTAAATTATAATAAGTACCTTTAACACTTATTATATCATTAACTTGTAAATTTGCGGCTCTTGTATCTGTTTTAAATGAAATAATTTTATTACTTCTAGACTTATTCATTATTACAGTTCCAATTCTTTGAGCCTCAACATTTGTATTAATAAATTTTAAAGTTAAATCTTTAGATAATACAGGTTCATTAAAATATTTATTGCCATATTCTAAAAAAACTTGATCGTCTTGATATTCATTTATTTTAGATTTAAATTGTAAATTCATTTCATTTAATGTAGAATTAAAACCATCATTAACTACAGTAACATCACCATATATACTAGTTTCATCAAAATCATTATTTGATCCACCATAAGAAATTGATCCAGTTGTATTAGAAAGCATTTGAAATTTACCTAATGTATAACTAAATATAGATTGTGAATTACTAACAATATCAGAAATATTTAAATCTTTAGAATCATTTGTATTTACATATCCATTACATTGATATCTTTTGCTTGTTACAGAATTACCATCAGGGTCATTATGTGTAACTGAAGTATCACAAAATACTTTATGTGCATAAAATGTGTCTAAATCTAAATCATTATCTGAAATAGATTGACCACAACCGTAAACTTTATTAGTTAAGTAATCAGCTAAACATTCGGCTGGATTAGTTGAATAAGTTCCGTATAATGTTCTTTGAACAGTTTGAGGTATTTTAGCTGTAAAATATTGTTGTCTAGGTGAATATTGATAAGTAGGTAAAACTCCATTAGAATCGGCTGCAGTAATATCTCTTAATTTTCTTATACCAACTTGTTTTAAACCATCGGGTGCTAAACTTTCAAAAAAGTTAGGAACTAAAGATAAATTAAGTCTATTTGCTAATAATTGCCCATAATCTTCTTCAGTGTAATTAGCATAAATTCCTCCAGTAGGTGTAAACTGTATCGTGCTTAAACCTATATAATGTTTTGTAACACCTAAAATAGCATCTGAGTAAACATATTCAATCCAAACTCTTGTTTCTTCATTACCAGATACATTATTAAAAAATGAATTAGAATAATTATTACCCCATTGTTTAAAATGTATAGCATTAATTAATCTTCTACCATCATCTGGTTGTGTAACACCATTGCTATCGACATAGCTATTAGGTGTAAAATTTGTAAGATTTCCATTAGATAAATGATATTGTTCCCCAACATTAATAAAATCAAATTCTACTTCACCACCAGTACCTAAACCTGTTGGTGTAACACCGTTTGTAATATAATCATTTAAATCATAAGGTGCATTTGGATCTGATGAAGGGCCTAAATCTATAATATTATATGTTCCTCCAGGAGCAACATAAGAATGAGGGTAATTATAATTTACTCCACCATTATATGGATTAACCCAATGCCAAAGTTGATACCCTGAAAAATTTGCAAATTTAACTGAAGTATCAAAAATATTAGGATTAGCTAAAGAACCTTGTATAGTTGTTGTTGTTGGCGTTGGCCCATTTAAACTTGGAGCCGAACTAATTGTTCTAATTAATTTACCTTCAACTTCAAAACCTAGTTTGCTAGTTAATCCTGTAACATTATCTTCTCTATCATAATTTAATTCTACATATGCATATGCAACATCTGGTAAATGCCTATTTTGTGATCCTGAATTCCATTTAGAACTAAAGGTTTCCATATCTAAACATCTTCCACCATCTGGGTATTTTACAATTTTTAAATTACCATTTAACCAGCTATCAGTTCCGCCATCAGCATGAGTAGCATTAATAACGTTTCCAGCTAAGTCAAAAGATAATTCATAGTCATCCCAATATATACCGCTGTTAGTGCCATAATTAGATGTACCTATTTTATTAATTGGGCCTTCACATAAAGCAATAATAAAAGCCATTGTTTTATTATCACTAGTTATATCTGCAAATATAATAGATCCATGTATTTTATCTTGACCATAAACAACAGGAAGTTTATTAGATGGATCTGAAGGTATCCTTTGTTTAACACCTGGATCTTTACCTGAACCAGCACCACCCTCAACACCTGGCATATCAGGTGCAAATAATTTTTGTGTAATATATGATACTGCAAGTGATAAAGCAAATCTAAGAATTGCCCCTCCAATACCTTTAGATGTTATTGCCCCAATAATAGGTGCAGCAGCTGCCATATATTATCTCCATTCGTAAGTTTTTTCAATCAATTTAAAATTTAACTTATCAAACTTAATATTTGTTTTATCATTAGCTAATTGAGCCATTAAGACCCTATCAATTTTATTATTTTGTTTTAATTTTGTAAATTCATCTTTATACATTTTAAACATTCTATAAAATGCAGATGATGTTCTTTTATCTTTATGAACCCATGTAACAATTGTTACAAGTTCATTCATTGCAGTAAACACATTACCGTTTATTAAACCCATAATGCATCCTATTATTTTATTATTATCTTTTGCAATAATAATTTTACCATTTTGCATACATAAATTTATTAAAGTTTCATAGTATTGATTAGTTACAATTAAACCTTTTACATGAAAATCGGGAAATTCTTTTACCGCTTCAATTATTTCTTTTATACCATCTTTAATATCTTCTTTACTAGCTATTCTTATATTCATATTTATTCTCCATTATTCTTGACCAAATTTAGGATTAAATGTTGCCATTGCTGACACAAATTCCATAGATCTATCACCTGCAGAAGTTTTCTTAAAAGAACTATCAGATGTAAATCTACCGTTTGTACTATCTAATATAGTACCTAATATGTTTTTACATTCTAAACTTATTTTAATTTTACCAAACTCTTGATTCTCTTCATTAACAGAATGAGAATATATTACACCTTTCCATTTTATATATACACCAGTATATGGATAATCAGTAGATTCATTAACTGAATCAGAATCATCATTCATCCAACCTTGCCATATAGTTACTATACCACCAATACCATTATAATTTTTTAAAACAGGAATTATTGTATTTGGAACGCCATTTAATTCTATAGTTATTTGATTTGTTTTAACATCTTTTGTTTCTTCAACAGCAGTTAAATTTAAAACTCCTGCACCAGGATAAAATGTGCGATAATTAGAATCATAATAAAATTCTAATCTTTTTGAAGATGTATTTAAATGTAAAGCATTTTTAATATCACTATCAGGTTGTATTGCTATAAGTTGTATAGGATATCCACCTTCAGATGCTGTATAGTTATTACTAATACTTCTAACCATTATAATACCTCCTGAAATTCAAATTTATCATATTTATATAAATTCTCTGTTTCATTTTTAGGTATAATAGTTACAGCAGGTTTTTTAGTTAACATTAATTTTAAATTAACATCAGGGCCAGTTTTAACTGTAGTAAAATTAGCAATATTTAAAGTACTTGTTTGATAAGTATCAAGTAATTGAATAAGACCTGTTGTAGTTGTAGTAGTTGCTGTATTTAAATGTCTTTGAATTGTATTACTTCCTGAAGCATTACTCCAAGCAGATCCAACAGTTGCATTAAAAGATGTATCAAAATCAATAAAAGCTATATTTAAAATTGGATCAACAAAAATACTTAATATTCTTTGAACATCACTAGTTGATACTAAACTACTAGTAGGCTGTAAATAATCCCCAACACTATATGTTTCTATTGGATTATCTATTTCAATTTGATTTGAAGAAGGATGAACAGCTTGAACTACATCTCTTAATTTTGTAATAGGATTATAATTAACTGCAACAGGGCCAGTTGAGGTAGTTAATTCCATTGTTATATCTCCATACTCAGGCCCAAATTGTAAAGTAAAATGTCCTACGTGATCAGTTTCAGTTTCACCAAAAACTTCAGGGAAAGCGGCTGTAGGAGAAGTTACTTGTTTAATAATATTATGTGTTTTCAATACATGTGTAGAATTTGTAGCTAATATTGTATTGTTAATATAGTTATAAATTTGTAAAGCATTTTGTAAATAAGAAGGTAAAACAATTGTTACATCATTACCATTTCTATCTTTTAAAGTTGTACCATCAGAATTTTTAAAAGTAATTAAACCATTTCTATATGGATTTGTTATAGTTTGTAAAACTGTTTCATTAGTTAATGTAGCACCAGTGTAAGATACTGCAGTTAATTGAACTCTTACATTTGGTAATATAAATGAAAAAAGTAATTTATCATTTGGAGGCCCAACACCTGTAGATGAAACCCCAGCTACAACTTGTGTTAACTTATTGTTTTGATCTGCTCTAGATTGAGATATATTTCCAAACGACCCAGAAGTTCCAGCTGTACCATTAGCACAAGCATCTAAATAACTTGCAATATCAGTAACTGTAAATAGTCCTGGGGGAATATGAACAATTGCTTGAGTACCATCATTATATTGATATGGTGTATTTGTACCTGCATTTACAAATGTAAATATACCTGTAGGAAATACAGCAGGAGGAGTAGGATTTGAAAATGTACCATCATCAAAATCATATTCAACCATTTCTGCATTATCACCTTTACCATTAACAATATAAAATGAATTAGTATATCCACTTGATGCAGATCCATTATAACCTATAGCAGATAATAATGGTGTAGATAATCTAACCTTACATGTTCCACCACTACTTGATCTAAAATAAGATCCAGATTCATTTATAGGTTTAGATATTTGATATACTTTAGCATGATTTGCAAATTGTATAAAATCACCTACTTTAAATATTTTTTCAACATTAGGTTGTAAATTACATAAAACAATTGTTCTTAAACTTGTATAATCTGTAGTTAAAAATTGAATACTAGTAGAACCTGTAGCTAAAGGTGTAGTAACACCTGACATAATATTATTACCATTATTTGAACTTATATTAGCTGTTAAAAATTTAATACCATCATCTATTGAAAATAATTCATTCTCAACTTCTAAATATTGTTCTTCAGATAAAATAGGAAGATCTACATCTAATGATATAATACTTGGGCCTAATCTATGCGTTCTTGCATAACCGCCAGTACTAACAGATCTAGCAGACGGAGCGGCTCTATTTATTGATATGTCATTAGCATATTTGAATATTGAACTTGTTGCCATTATCTACCTCTTCCTCTTACACCTTGTGAATTTCTTTGAAACGTTCTATTTGCACCACCTACTTCAGCGGATGATTGTGATATTACAGCTTTAATTTGATCAATCGATCTTTGATCTACATTACCACTTATATTAATATTTGTTATACTAGTTGATCCCATTGCATTATCAGTTTTATTTCTAGGTATAACAACCTCTCCAGGTGTTAACATAGCAGGTACCCTATCAGTATATGGAGCACCACCAGGAACAATACCACCATCAGAAAATTTAAAGAAGCTACCTATACTACCAAGTATATTTCCAAATCCTTTTCCACCACTAAATATTCCACCAATACTTTGCATTATTCCACTACCTTTGGATAAAATAGTACTCATTAGATTAGATTGATTACTAACTTCAGCATTTAATTGTCTTTGTTTAATAATTTTTTGATCAGCAAATTGTATAAATAATCTTTCAATTAATAGTTCAGCAGATCTTTTAACTAACATATCGGATATAGAAACAAAAACATTTTTAAATGCTGTTTTAGTTATTTCTAATAATGAATTACCTTCTCTAATACCATTTAACCAAGAATTACTAATAATTCCTGCAATTGCTTTAGATTCAATTCCTATAAAAGCTAATTTTTTTCTATACTCTTCTACAGCTCTATTTGTGGCTTCTTGTGCAGCCGTTCTTGCTTTGGCTTCATCAATAATCATACGTCTATTCATAAAATCAATTCGTTCATTGATAGCCATATTTTTTAAAGCTAATTCTTCAGCTGCTTTTGCCGCTTGTTTTTGTGCTTCTCCCATAATATTAGGAGCGTTTGTACCTGAAAATTTAGGAGAATATGCCTTGTGGGATGCTCCTGAAAATAATTCTTTTTGTTTTCTTGTTAATTTTGTATAAGAAGCAACAACTTGATCTGCTTCTATTCTCATATTTTCTAATTCATTACCAATTATTTTTGCTCCTTCAGCAGCATTTTCTGCAACAGTTGGAAATAATTTTAACTTCGAAGCTAAATTTAAAACAAATTTTGCTGCAGATTTAATAGTTTTAATAAAAAAATCTTTAATAAAATTATATGCAGCTAATAATTCATCTTTAAACGCTATAACAGCAATAGCAGCTACTTGTAATCCAGTAATAAGAATACCAACTATATTAGCACGTAAAGCAATATTTAAAGTAGCAATACTAAATGTTGCCCCTTTTATAGCTGTAGTTAATAAAATAAATTGAGAAATTAAACCACCTATAAAACCTGCAACTTTTAAAGCAATAAATGTTTTAACAGCTAATGTAATTTTATCAAAATTTTCAATAACTGTTTTTACAAATTTACCTAAATTTTCAAATGCTTTTGCTAAATCCTCTCCAATTGTTTTAGCCATAGCTTTTAATTGAGTATCATTTTCTTTAAAATTACCAACTAATTCTACTAACTGTGCTTTAACACCCGCAAATAATGGTTGCGCAGCCGCTTGTCTAAATCTAAAATAAGCATCCTCTACAAATGAAACTTGTGCTTCTAATGTTTGTTCAAAATCTTTTGTTGCTGTAGAAAATTGTCCACCATTACCAAATACTTCAAAAAATCTTTTTCTTGTTTCTTCTATTGAAACTTTTGCTCCTGCTTCAAAACCTAACATAGCTCTAACACCACGTTCTCTAAATACATCAGCGGCAGCAATACCACCAGCAAATGCTCTTTGTATTTGTTCAGCAGTTTGTCTAAAATCTAATCCTGTGGCTGCAGCAACATTACCAGTTACTTGTAATATTTTACCTAAATCATCTGCATTTTCAGTTATAACAGCTAAATTACCAGAACCTGCAGCAATAGCTTCTAGAGAAAAAGGTACTTTAGAAGCAAAATTGTTCATTACTTCAAATGCTTTTGATCCTTCTTCAACTGAATTAAATAATAGTTTAAATCTTACTTGAAGTGATTCAGTTAACCTACCTGCAGCAAATGTATCTTTAACAAATTTTCCAAGACCAAAAGTTACAGCGGCTAACGATGCAGCTACACCAACTTTTAATGTTGTTCCTAGTGCAGAAAAAGTTGCTCTTGATTTTGCAGCAGCTCTTTCTAAACTACCTATTCTTTTTTTCGCAATTAATGCTTGTGTACTTAATTTTGTTAAACCACTATTTAATTTAGTGATCTGTCCCTGGCCTGTAACATTAGTAGTAATGTTTAGTTTAACAGCCATGTGTTAATCCTATAAAGTTAATATAATATTATATCTATACTCGGTTAATTATCCGTCAGTTACTTCAACAGTAACTTCATCAAAGTACTTTTTAAAAGCACTTTCTATAAATTTTGTAGGCGCTTGTTTTGAATGTCCATTATTTAAAAATTGAATATAAGTTACACCATTTGTTACAATAATTTCTTGTGGTTTATTTTTAGGTGTTAAAATTTGTATGTTAGAGCTACTTCCTTCTTTACCTTTAAAATATTTTTCAGTATAACCAATATACCAGCTATTTCTAGCTTGGCCAGTATCAACAGGTGTCATTAGTTTAACATCAGCAAATGCTTTTAAAGCTCTAGCTCTAAGTTCTTTTTCTATATTAGTATTTATATTCTTTTTTAAATCACTAACTGCTGATCTTAAATTAATAGTAGTTATACCCATTTAAATTACCTTTCAAGACAGGCGGTTTTACCCGCCATATCTATTATGTTTTAGATTTTTTATTTACCATATTTTTTAATTCTTCAAACCCTAATTTTAATTTAATATTTTGATTATCTGAACTATTTTCTAATAATTTTAAAGATGGAAACAAATCTTTTATTTTTAAAGGTTTAGTACCTTGATAAGTTGTTTGTGCTATTATAGCAGATCTATGATCATCACGCCAACCATAAGGTCTTTTATTAAAATAAGAAACCCAACCAATATATTCTTTAAATGACATATTATATATAACATCTAAAGTTACACCTAATTGGTGTGCCATTTCATATTCTGCTAATTCTTCTTCCCCAATTCACCACCTTTATCATCTTTAGCACCAAGACCATTATAAACAAGTATTTCATTTGATAATTCTGTTAATGCTTGTATTGGGAACTGTTCAAAGTCTTTATCTTTCATAGTTTCAGCGCCAATTACAGTTGATTTAAATATTGAACTTAAAGTAGCTAAACCAGATACATCATCTTTGCTTGCATCTAAACTTTTTTGTAAATCTTTAACAGCTTTAACTGTCAGTTGTTTTATTTCCACTTCCTGTCCCATGAACGGGATTTTCTTCGTTATGTCTATTATCTTTATGTGTTTCATTCTCTACCTCTTCTGGTTTTTTATATAAATGTTTATTATTTGATTCAAAGTCTTCCATTAATTTTCTAATTTTATGTAGAACATCTAATGTTTCAAAGACTTCAACTTTAGTTGTAACATCTTTTAAACGCTCATACGTTTTTCTTATAGATGTATCAATTGCTTTTTTTATATGTAAAGAAGTTATTCTTAACACATAATATTTATTAAACGGTTTATTATCATTCATTTTTTATCCTTATACTAATTGTATGCTGGGGCTTTTACACCCCAACATAAAAAATTTATTAATCAGTGAAAGGGCCAACATAATCACCTTGAGTACTCATCGTAATAGTTGCCTGATTAGAATCAGTCAAGTTTGGAGATACTTCAAATGATGCAAATTGTCCTTTTACATAAAATGCTGCGTTATCGCCTGTTTCAGCGTTTTTAACATCTATCTGATAAACATATGTATTACCATCTTGCACAAGTGCTTGAATAGCATTATGCGATCCAGGTACATAGTTTACTGTAAATTCCATAGTTGGAGCATCAGATTGTCCTTGAATTTGAGAACTAACTGATTGACCATAACTTGGTACATTTACAATATTAGCAGGTTTTCCAAAAGATGGAAACTCTCTTACATTAGTAACCGCAGTTGAACCATTAAAGTCACCACTACTAGCAATAAATGCTTGGTGAGTTGTGTCATTAGTTGGTAACGTAAAGTTATTATCCGCTTTGAATTTCAGACTAGTGAAAATTCCAGCACCTATATTTGATATTAGAGCCATTGTATTTTTCCTTTATATTTTTGGTTAAATTGAAATGAAATTGACAGTATAATTCACGTTGTATAAACCTGAATCTTTTGCGTCAATTCCGATGTTTGTTATAAAGCTATTAGTTGTTTGCAGATACCCAGAAATTTCTTTCCTATCTAACAAGCTTTTTAATATATCAGCAATTTCATAAGCACGTTTCATTCCTTGGCCTGCTGGCACAAAGATTTGACATACTACTTGTCCATTAGCTGATACATCAGTATTAAAAGCAAGTTCGGATGAAAAAGGCAATACACTAACCCGCACCCATTCATCAGCGTTTAATTCGCCTTGATAGTTTGCAGGAAATGCTTTTATATTATGAGAAGTCCAAGTACTTGTAGTAAAAAGATTTTCTACAGAAGTCAATAATTGTGATATTGTTGCCATATTAAATCTCCCTTCCTACTTCAATACTTAGTAAGTAACCGTTATCTTCATATTTATTAATTGAATAAGTTTTACCGCCAAATATAACACTGTCATAATTGTCTAAAACTTTAGAATCAATATCAGTAGATTTTAACATTATATCCGCATTTAATCTTGGTTTATCATCATTAGTTTTATAACTTTTGCTGATAATACCTTTTACTGTAATTGGTGATGTGCTTGAACTATTTACAGTTTGTGTATTAAAATTATAACCAGTAACGGTTATATTTGTAAACTGTATATCTTCAGCTAAATCTCCAACTAAACTAAATGCATTAGTGATGTTGTTATTAATAAGTGTTTTATAACTCATTAAGCACCTCCACTAACTCGGACACCTCTGTTATCGGTTGTTGATTCTTCATTGTAATATTTACTTATGATAGTAATTACAGAATCTGGTAACTCTTTAAAATTATCAACTCCACTAGCAGTATCGAAGATAAGTCTTACGGATCCTACTGTTAAGTCTTTAACTTTATTTTCACCAGATGCATTACTTTCAGCTGTTTTCATATTACTTATTAAATGAAGTGCCAACTCATAAGTTGCCTTTTTGATATCTTCTGGAATTGTACCATAAAAAGTAGCAGATCTATCATCTGTTAAATCTGTATAGTAACCTGACTTATTATCGTAATAAGTTATATCTCTTGGCCAAGATAAAGGATATGAGGCAGTAGGCGTAGCCGTTCCGCCCCAATCCATGTCATCAAGAATTCCAGTGGCTGTTACTAAAGCTTGTTCTACTAATGCATCTGAACTAAACCAAGTATCTGAATAAAGTCTATCATTAAAATAGTCATCAGATTCTTGTACAGTTACAAATGAATTAACTCCTTTTTGTAAAGCCATTATATTTCTCCGTATCTAATAGTTATAATAATTAACCGTGGAATATAGGGAACATACCCATTTGGTTAACATTAGTTGCATGAACTGTCCAATTAGAACCAGTAGCAAGATCAGAGTTTGCAGGGTATGCAGTTGCTGATCCAGCCCATGACATTCCTTTTGGATGCATAATATTACCCCATCTTGAGATAATAGTTACTAGTCCACCACCGTTTCCAGCTAATTCATCTCTTTCAAGAGCAGTTGGATTCGTTTGTGCAATTTCAGAATAATGCACAGCAGAAGCTTTTGCTAAGTAAGAAACTTTTAAACCAGATGGTAAGTTTGCAGTTAATGATTGGTTGTTAACAATAAGTCTAATTTTTCCACCAAGAATAGTATTAAAGTTAAAGTTACCATCAACAACTGGAGCAACGTCAAGAACGTTTTGTTTTCTCATAGTGTTGTAAGTAGCAGTATCAATTACTAAATAGTAGAAAGGCTCTTCGAATTCACCTTTAACAGCAGTGATGCCGTCTAAAAGTACATCAAAAAATGCAGATCTTTTATTTGCATTAGTCTCTAATGAGAATAAAGCATTTGGATTTGAACCAGAATCTGAACCAGTGTAGTAACCAAACGTATTTACAGTTGCCGCAGCATCAGAAGCACCAATAGTAGTTGAACCGAATATTTTATCAGCAACACCATTCATAATTGATCTTAATTGTAGATCTTCTCTTCTTGCTCTTACGCCAGCAAATTGACCACCTAAGTAAGATAGTCCATCTACTTTAGAAATAAGTTTTTGAACTGATAATTCTTCAGCAGCAATATGGTCTATATTTTTGATATAGACTGCAGATTTGTTTGATACACCCATAGTGTTTAGGTTTTTATCTGATGCAGTTTCATTTTGTTTATTGAAACCTGTAGGATCAGAAAAATCTAACCATCTTAATGTACCTGTGTAGTTTTCTCCTGAGTCAGTGATTCTTGCGTCAGAACCAACTAAAGCAGTAGAAGTTAATAACGCTGCGTCTGCTCTATCTGCTTGTGCATAAGCAGAAATAGCTTTAGCTATGTTATTAAAGTTTGAACTTGTTACAGCCATTGTATTTTCCTTTTATTATTTATGTAACATAATTGTTACGGTTATTATTATAAAAGATTTGATCTATTCAGACCATTCACCGTCAACTTTAATGTTACCTTTTTCAATATTTGAAAGTAGTTCATCAGTTGACATCTCTTTTATAGATTTGACAGGATTGTTTCCTGATGCAGGTTTAGCTGGATTTATTCCAGTTCCTGCGTTTGCTTTTACAGAAAATAAAAATGCATTATTATCGTCTTTAGCATATGATGACACGGCATCTTCAATACTTAATCCAGTTTCATGCATCCAATTTCCCGAAGCGTCTTTCTTTAAACTTCCTACAATATCTGAATAAGCCATTTTAGCTGCTTTATCAGATTTGAAGTTTAAAGAGTTAAGTTGAGTTCGCACAGCGTTATCTCTACTCAATTCTGTATTTTTTTGTTCATAAGTTTCAAGTTTAGCAGTTAATTCATTTAATTTCATTTGCATAACTTCTGAATGTTTGCCTTGTTTTTCTAAGGCTTCTATTTCAACTTTTTGCTTATCGGCTTTAGCTTGTTCAACCTGGGCTAATGCAGCATCTCGCTCTGAGTATGCAGAATCTAAATTAACTTTTATATTTTTAATTGCTTTAGAAACTTCAACATCTACAAGAGATTTTATATCTACTTGTTCTGTTTTAGTTTCTTCTTGTTTTGTTTCTTGTATTTTATTATCTTCCATTTTTTATTTCCTTTGGACACGGCCTTAGTTATATTTTATAATGTCAATAACTTATAAACATAAATTAATTTGACAATTTTTCTAATTCTTCTATAGAAAGAAGAACTCCTTGCTTATTAGAAAATTGTGATAATTTTAATTTACCTTGATTAAATATATCAACTCTTTTTTTATTTCCTAATACAGCTATTTTAACATCATTACTTTGATTTTTTAACCATTCAGCATATGTTGTTTTAGCTGGAACTTGACCATTAATAGAGGCACGGCGGCTATTAGATAAGTTTGCAAGTTTTCTTTTTTGTAATCTGTTATTTTTAATATTTGATAATTCATTAACAGATTTAATAATAGGTATTGTTGTTGATCTACAATTAAAATGTTGAGGAGGTTTTGGTGCAATATTATTATTTAATGAATAAACTTTTCCATCTAATCTAGAACAAATTAAAGATGTTCTTGAATCTAATGTTGCAACATATTGATAACCCTTAACTACATCATCATTTAATTTATAAGTTTGATTAGCTACATAATTTGAAGTTTCAGTTATAGCTGTTCTTGTTAATGTTTGTAATTGAATAGATGATAAACTTAATCCTGTTTTACCAACATCTTTAGCTATACTTATAACAGCCTTATTAGCTATCATTCCTGATTTAACAATGCCTTTTATTTTTCTTTGTTGTTGTATATTTATAGAAGCAATTTGTGAACCAAATGTACCATTAGATTTTATGATTAAATCATTAACCTTTAATGTATCATTTACACCTTTTGCTTTATAAATATTAAATAAGGCTTTAGTAAATAAATTTTTATAAAATCTAGCACTTACTCCTGCTAATTTATTTAATTCACTAATGCCTTGTTTATATATTTTTTTATAAGTTTTACGAATTTCAATATTAATAGATCTATTTAATTTATTAATATTTGCAGTACCTATATTAAGTACTTTTCTTTGTAATCTTATTTTGTGTGATGCCAAAATTTTAGAAATTTCAGTATCCAATCTCTTTTCGTAAAGAGTTAATAACGCACGGTGTTTCAGCGTTTTTGAATATACATCATCATTTATAGTCATTTTATTTCCTTAATTAACTTTTTTCATTTTCAAATGTTTTATCTTCCTCTTTTGATGATTCAGTTGGTTTATTCATTTCATCAGATATTCTTTTTGAATAGGTAGCTGATAAAATATTTAATTTATCTAAATCAATAGATGTTAACATTTTTTTATTATTAATATCAGAAAGTATTGCTATATTATTTATAACCGTATTTGGTAATTCACTTTCTTTATAATCTTTACCATCAATATTAATTGTTCTTTCTTGAACTTTATCTTTATTATCACTCATTTTATTTTCCTTTATTGTTATTATTTATATTTATTTTCTTCTTTTTCTTCTTATCGTCATTTTTTGACGTCTTATTTTTCTTATTTCGCAACAACATCTTGCCATTTTATATTACCTCTTTTTCATTTTAATACAGCTATTTCCTTTTCCTCGTCTATAGCCTTTCCAACAAGCTTTTCCTGCTTTACCTTTTTTCTTTTTATAAGCCATTATTTACCTCTTCTTTTAGCAGCTAATATTTTATCTCTTAAAGCTTTTGGAAGCTTCATTTGTTTTGCAGTTAACTTAACTTTACTTGAACTTTTCTTTTTTATTTTACTTTTTCTTTTATAAGCCATTTTATTTACCACTTTCTACAAGACCAATATCTTGCTTTTGTTTTTGGACCAGGACTAGCACAATTATGTCTTGCTCTAAAACTAGCTCTTGCTCCAGGATTATTTTTTCTTATTCTCATAGTTTTTTGACCAGCTTTTTTAGCTGATGTACCACCATGACCAAAATTAACTTTAATTACATTTCCTTTTGCATTTTTTACAAAAACTTTAAATTTTTTTACATCACCACGCATAGGTTTGTTTAATTTAACAGTACGACCTCGGTATTTTGCCATTTTAAGTATTTTCTCCTGTATTTTCAGTACACGCAAATTTAACATAAAACCTATTTGAATTAACAGTAGGTTTACCAAATGTATTTAATGTATCATTTGATAAAATATACCCATTTGTTATACAACTATGATAATCTTCAAATAAAAATTCATGCTTAACTGGTTTAAAACATTTTTCAGCTGTTCCAGAACATAACATTAATATTAAAACATATTTTACCATTTTAACCCCACAAACTTCCTGTTATAGTGCCTTTATTATACTCAGTTGCTCTACTTTCAAAAAAGTTTGCATGTTCAACACCGTTAATAACCCAATCAAGCCAACTTAAAGGGTTTTCTTTAACTTTATAATTTGGTTTTAAAGATAATTGCAATAATCTTCTATCGGCAATATATCTTATATATTTTTTAACTTCTTCAGATTTTAAACCCCTTATACCACCCATTTTAAATGCAAGATCAATAAATTTATCTTCTAAATCTACCATATCTCTAGCTGTTTGATATATATCAGATTTAAATTTTTCTGTCCATACTTCAGGATTTTCTTTAACAAGTTGATGAAATAATTTTATCATACCTTCAACATGATGTGTTTCATCTCTTATTGACCAGGTAACTATTTGACACATTCCTTTCATACGACCAAATCTTTGAAAATTAAGTAGCATAACAAATGATGCAAATAATTGTAATCCTTCACCAAATGCAGAAAAACAAGCAATATCTCTTATTAATCCTTCAACACCAGATCCTTTAGATTTAAATAAATAATCATGTTTATCTGACATTTCTTTATATTCTTGAAAAGCCTTGTAATTAGTTAATTGTGTTTCACCAATAGTATCATTAAGTAATGAATAACTATGTGCATGATTAGCTTCTGAATTAGCAAATGAACTTAACATCATTCTAACTTCAGGTGGTTTAAACTTAGGAATATACCTATCTAAATAAGCTTGAGCAATATCAACATCTCCTTGAGTAAAAAATTTAAGAATATTACTAATAAGACTTTTTTCTTCATCAGTTAATCTTTCATTCCAATCCCTAATGTCTTCGTGCAATGGTACTTCGCTTGGTAACCAGTGCATTTTTTGCATTGTGTCATAAGCTTCAAACGCCCATTCATAATCAAACGGTTTATAATGTGTTCTTGTCTTAAACAAACTCATATTTTATTTCCTTTTTATATACAATCACAAATTGTGTTGATTAAGGCTATTATAAATACATAACCTAAATAACCACCTAGCAAACCACCTAAAATGATATTGCTCCAACCCCAGTTTTTTATTAGTTTTTTCATTATCCCTCACATGCTAAGCAATCAGCTTCAGGTATTATTGTTCTTTCAACTTTTAATGATACAAGTTCAGCTCTTTTAATAGCTTCACTTCTACAATAATATAATGTTTTTAATTTTTTCTTCCATGCTAACATATGTATATCGTGTAATTCTTTTATATTTACATCAGCTGGTACAAACACATTTAATGATTGACCTTGACAAATAAACTCTTGTCTATCAGCAGCATGTTCAATTATCCATTGTTGGTTAATTTCGATCGAAGTTTTAAATACATCTTTTTCGTAATCTGACAGATCTTTGATATGCAATACCGAACCACGGTTAGCAAGAATAGAAGTCCACGTTTTATCATTGTTAATTCCTTTTGTTTCTAATAATTTTTCTAAATGTTTGTTCTTTACTAAAAAAGATCCAGACATTGTTTTTTGCACATAAGCATTTGCTCTATAAGGCTCAATACTTGGTGAAGTAGTTCCACAAATAATTGAACTAGAAGCATTAGGTGCAACAGCTAGTAAATGAGCATTTCTCATACCAGTGCCTTCCATGTCAGGCGCTTCTCCTCTTTTAATTGCTAATCTTTTAGATTCAGTAACAGCTTCAGATTTAATATGTTTAAATATATTTAAATTCTTAGCTTTAGCCAAAGCAGATTCAAACGGTATATTACATTTTTGTAAATATGCATGAAAACCCATAGCACCTAACCCAATAGATCTTTCTTGTGTTGCAGAAAATTTTGCTCTGAATACTTGATCAGGAGCATTTTCAATAAAATTAGTTAATACATTATCTAAAAATCTAATTAAATCAGGTATAAATAATTTATTATCTTTCCACTCATCATATGTTTCAAGATTAACACTTGATAAACAACATACAGCAGTTCTGTCTTCAGCAGTAGGTAAAGTTATTTCAGTACATAAATTTGAATGATGTACCTTCAATCCTAAATTTTTTTGTGTTTCAGGTAATGCATCATTGATATGATCTATAAATGAAACATAAGGCTCACCAGTGGCTACTCTATTTTCAAGTATTTTTTGCCACAATTCTCTTGCTGATACTTTTTTAACTATTTCTTTTGTATGTGGATCAATTAAATTCCATGTATCATCATAAGTTGGTTCACTAATACATTTATCAATAAGTTCCATAAACTCATTAGATATATTAATACCATGATGTAGATTTAAACATTTTCTATGTATGTCTCCACCAGATGGTTTTCTTATATCTAAAAATTCTAATACTTCAGGATGTGATATATCCATATATGCAGCATAACTACCTCTCCTAGTTTTACCTTGACTAAAAGCCATTATTTCTGAATCAACTACATGTAAAAAGGGTATAGAACCAGATGATTGAGATCCACCTGAAGTCATTGTTCCATCAGACCTTACATCACCCCAATAGCCACCAATACCTCCACCTATTGATGTTAACCAAGCATTTTCAGTATAATGACCAGTTAATCCCTCTCTACTATCACCAACATAATTTAAAAAGCATGAAATAGGCATACCCCGACCTGTGCCTCCATTACTTAGAATAGGTGTTGAATACATAAACCACATTTTTGAGGCATAATCATATATCCTATTTGCCATCTCCTCATTATCTGAATAAGCTTTTGCAGCCCTCATAAATGCTTCTTGTGGTGATGTTTCTTCGGGTAAAAGATATCTGTCTTTTAATGTTGTTTTACCAAAATCTGTTAGTAAATTATCTCTATCGTTTATTATCATATTATTCATTACCTTATTTTAATTATATTACCATATAAGCTTTTGCAGCAAGTATAGTAATAGAAGCTAAGTATATTGTTAAAAATATAAATAGTGTGTATTTCATTTTCTTTCTTAAATATGGCCTCCTTGATATAAAGCCAATATTAACATTAATGTTAGTATAATTGTATTAAATTGCCACCAAGTCATACAATCCCCCTATTAATCCTCTTCTTGTTGAATAGAGGAAAGTTCTTGTTGAAATTGTTCTCTAGGAGATATAATTCTTTCATCATTAGAAATTTCATCTAAACCACTAATATCATTATAATCAGTTGGTAAAGCATCATTATGTTTTGCTATTTCTATAAATGTTGATCTTGGAATTAATCCACCTTGATACCATTCAGTTATTAATCTCATCCAATCAGAACCTCTTGGACTAGGATTAAAGTCACTAGATAAATTAAATCTTATATCAGTTTCAGAAATATTTATATCATATCTCCAATTAATCATGTGTTTAATAATTTTTTTCATAGACTCAGAAACTTTTGCATTTAATGTAGCAAGTGCTGCATTTTGAGATGCGTTTCTAAGTGATAAAGCTACACCGGATTGATCGGAATTGTTAGGCTCTAAGCTTAACATTTTTACACCAATTCTAGTTAATTCATCATATGCATTTTTAATAGCTGCTTCCATATCTTTTAAAGCATCTGTAGGTGTTTGTAATGTTTCAACACTGTCATCTTTATTAACAAACATCCAAGTACCTAATCCTTGTCTTACAAGATCGTTCTTTTCAGTATCTGATAATGAATCTGATTTAACTACAGGTGTATATGTTGCAGATAAATATAATAAATGGTTTCTTCTTGATATTTTATTATATAAAGCAATTTCTCTATTAACAATAGGTGTCATCATAGGATCAACCGTATCAATTGAACCGTTTAATGGAAAAAATGGAATATAATCCATTCTATCACCATTTATAAATAAATTACTATTTGTACCTTTTGCAATCCATTCATCTGTTAATTGATCAAAATTATAATCAATACCACCATCAATAAATGAAGGAGTATCTGATGTATTTCTAATAAATGTATTAATATTATATAATCCGTTTTCATCTAATTTATGTACTTGTACAGTATCTATATATTTTGGATGATATGGTGAATTTGGATCGTCTTCTAATGTAAAATATCTTGTTATAAGTTGATTTAATTTAACTTGACCTTTATAATCTGTATCTATAGACCAATTAACAATATTTTCTGCTGTATGTAATATTGGATAAGGTTTAACCTGTCTTCTTTCTTCAGGTGTTAAATTTTCTAAATCAACTGTTGGATAATCTATTTGTACCCATGCTCTTGAAGTTTGCATTTCTTCCCATAAAGCATTTCCTAAAAATGATAATAAGTTAGATTTATCACTTCCTATTTCATCTAAAATCCAAGATTTAGCTTCTATAGGTGCATTATTTATTTCTAATAATGGCTGTTTACGTAATAAACCACCAATAATCATTTTAGCAAATTCTGATGTAACACCTGGAACTTCAGCCTCAGCTTTATAAAAATCATATTGAGATTGAGTCATTGTAGGGTTAAAAGGTAATAATAAATTATCAGAACTTGGTACTGTATCGAAATCTTTTGTATATGATGGACCTTGAACAACTGCTCTGTTTCGTTTCCATTCATTTACTTGACTCAGGTATTCATCATTTGGATATCCCGGGCCTTTTGTAGTTCTTCCTGATTTAACAATTGAACTATTTGTATATTTTATTGACATTATGTGTTTTCCTAAAACGTTAGTAGAGAAGTTACAAACTTACTCAAATTAAAATTAAAAAAAGTTTTGATTAGCCGTCGATGGAATCAAAAAAAATTGAATCGTGTGAAAGTGCAAATGACCAACCGACCGACTCCGGGAAGGGGGGATCGGGTCCTTTTTATTTTTACGCCCCAAGCCCATAACGCCCCGAGCCTCATTATTTTTAGTCAGTTCTATTCAAATTGAAAGCGCTCAGTACGTACAGCCACCTTTACCAGGCTAAACATAGTTTTTACTAGGCTCTAGGCGGTTAAAATTGAAAAAGCTCGGACCGAATGATTGGCTTTCGGACCACACAATTAAATAAAAGCCTTAAACACCAATGGTAAAGTGCCATTTGATTAATAGCTACCATTGATTAACTTTATTATGTATATTGATATAAGCACAGCTTAAAATGACCACCCTTTATCACGGATAACTTGTGGTTTATGTTTACCTATCGGGTATAGAAATTCACATATATATCTTATGCCATCAGAAAAGTGTTCAACACCTTTTGATTTATCTATAATGGCATTATCCATACCTGTAGTAAAACCTTCTTTCCAAGTGGTTGTTTCAATTGAAGCAATTGTTCTTGGTGTTTTATTTTTATTAAAATATAATCTTGTATTACCTTTAGCATCTTTTAGTAAAGCATTAACACTATTAACACTATCAATTATAGGTGGTTGCTTTGACCTAGCTAACACCTTAAACCCAGCATTTCTTAATATACTAAAATCAGTACTACCTGTAGCAGCACTTGTTTTCATTGCTCTACCTGAAGCATCAGGATAACATATTATATCTCTATTTTTATATCGACCTTTTATAGATCTTATTAATTGATGAGTATCAGCATTACCATAAAACTCATCCAATGCATGTAATTGGTTACCTCTATGACACCATACAGTTGAAGCCATTATCTTAACATTAAAATCAATGCTAATATGTATTGGCTCACCTGGCTCAATTGGTAACAAATTATCTGTTACATGTATATCTCTATTAAAATTGTAAAATACAGCATCACCAGTATTATTAAAGGTGGCACAATATTCTTGGTTAAATGATTTTTCATCCATTGTAACCCGAGCAAGTTCAATTTCTTCTTTCATATCTGGTCTAACTTGTTCAGCAGTAAATTGCCAAGACTTCCATAAACCATTTTTATCTTCTTGACCTTTAACCCATAATTTATAAAAGTCATTGGTTATTCCTTTTGGTGTACTTATTACAAATACACTTGCTCTTCTTTGTGGATCTGAAGTCATAGGTAATATAACCTCAGTAAATGCATTTTGTTTAATAAAAGCAAATTCATCTAATACAATAAATGTAGGAGATGGTGAAATACCTCTTAAACTATCTGGTCTATCAAACCCTTTTAAGGTAATCTTGGACCCATTAATAAATCTTATTTCTAAATCAATTTCTCTTGGATAACCATTTATGTGATCCGGATGAACAAGACTTTTTAATGTTTGCCAAATAGATTCCCTAATCATTGAAACAGTGGGTCCAATAATTAAAGCTCTTCTATTCGGTTTTTCTAAACAGTGATTATATGCAGCAACGGCTGCTAAATATGATTTACCAACTCTTCTTCCAGAAGCCATAATTTTAAATCTGGCCGGATCAATTAAAACTTCCTGTTGAAAATCGAAAAGTTCTATTTTATGATTCATATTTATTTACTATATTTAGAATATATATCCAAAGATTTGTTATTATGCTCTCAATTAGCTTGTTGTAAAACTATATCTCTTAATCTTTCAGCTCTTGAACCAACTTGTTTAGCCCATAAACTATCCATCATTTCAACAGATGCTTCAGCCCATTGCTCATCATTAATTGCAGCAATAAATTTTTTAAATTTAGTTAATCTTGGAGCACCCATATTAAAACACATATTAACAAGCACTAATTGTATTAAATCAGGTTTAAATTCTAAATCTGAAAATATTTTTTTAGTTTCATTAATATATAATTGAACATCAGAATTAAATACTTCATTTACCCTATCTTCAGAAATTTTAGTTCCAATAGGTTTACCATATTCAGGATCTTTTTCAGTAATTAAATGACCTATACCAAATGTAGGATATCCTAAATGATCATTATAAATTTCGTATTTAATACCTTCATCAATTTTTAATTGTTCTCTTAATTTATCTATATTCATTGTTTATCTTTATTGTTGTATTTATCGTTTTCAAAAGTTAATTTGAACTTAGGTAAGTCCTTCATGTGCTCTTTTCTAACTCTTACGTTTAACATGCTGTTCACACACCAAGAGGAATCCAAACGGGATAATTGTAAAAGAAGCTCAAAAAGTTTAGTCGTAGCTTTTGATTTAGATTCAAAAACTATTTCTTTATGACTTACCAGCTTATCTTTGATCATATTTGATCCAAAATAAGTAGCTAATGCCGTTCCGTATTTACCGGTAAAACCAATATAGTAAGAACCGTCGGTATAGTATGTGATGTATACTTTATAAACTTTCTCAGTTTGTTTCGTCTTCATTACTTGCGCCTTGATCTATAACAGCTTCACTATTTTGTAACTCTATTGCGGGTTTAAGCGTTGGTTCAGTTTTTTGCACAATAGTTAAAATTGGCACATTTGCCTGTTGCAATGAAGCCTGACCAACTGGTTGCTTTTGATACCCGTATTCCAAAAGCTTTTCAGCTATTCGAACTCGTAAATTTTGTGATCTAAAATCATCTTTGCCTTTAAGCTTAGATAATTCTTTGACTAATATATTAATAGGATCTATACCTAATTTTTTTAACTTATCTATACTTGATTTATCTATGGTACTTTTTTCAACTGTACTTTTTGGAGGCCTACCAGCCCCAGGCCTAGCTCCGCCCTTTCCAGCCATAATTATACCGCCTATCAAATTAAAGTTATTTTAATATATAAGTCACAAGCTATTAAAACTTTCGACCACATACAACAACGCTCTGTTGTCTGTAAGGTATAGAAATAGGTATTTTGACGCCTTTGGCATAAATTAGCCTATAGCTTATTAGGCTTATATAGGCTTATATACTTATATATATATTTATTTATGGCTTATAAGGCTTATATAGGCCTAAGGCTTATATAAGCTTATATAAGCCTTAAGCTTTACGTTTTTCTGTAAGACATAGAATTAGGAAAAGCTTTATAAATTATAAGTTTTTTTCTCTTAATCTTTTAGCTTTAAAAAGATTAATTCTACCTTCTTTAGCTTTTCTTACTTTTACTTCAGATGGTTTTTCATATCTTTGCCTTTCACGGTATGTTTTTAATATACCTAATTTGCTAGATTTATTTTTCATTTTACGAAGTGCTTTTTCAAGATTATTATCTCTTACAATAACAATAAAATTACCTCGTTTTTGTGATTTATTTATTATAACAATTACCTCCTCTCTAAATTATTAAATTTATTAACATACAAACAATGAAACCTAAACTAAACCAAGTTACTTCTTGTTTGTTATTAGAACAAAACCAGTATATTTTTTCTATACCTTCACCAATTTTTTCTAATATTGGATATACATATTTATCAAACATTTTTTCTCCTATTGTTATGCAAAGGCAAATTCAGATTGTAATATTTCACTACTATCTAAATTACCACGTTTAATCATAGGTACCAAATTTCCAGTTTCATTTAATATATGTTGAAGTGGATCTTGGTCTATAATATATTTAAATTGTTCTCTGATACATTTTTGCATATCAACCACATTACAAGCATGTGAACCATAACTGTCATGTGCTGATACAATATCAAAGTTACATTTATCAATTACAAGCATTAAATGTAATGAGTCCAAATTATGAATTGTATTAGGACTTATTCCAGCCTTAGCCTTACTAATATTTTGTACTGCTAATTCTGTTTTAATAATTAATTCTAATTGATAATCCCATTTATATGATTTATCTTGATTTTGTACATATAAACCGTCATGAACAAATACAATACCACGTTTATATTTGACATATTTTTGTGTAAAAGGAAAATTGCTTATTAATGTTTTATGAAAATACTGTTTACCAGTAGTTTTCATATATATTTCACAATTATCTTTAAACAATCTCATTGTTTCTGAAACCATAGGAAATTCTTGTTCAATTGTTAAATAAACAAGAGCACCTAAAGCCCTAGCCGCTGAATGTTGTTTATTACTCAAATATACATTATCTATATCTCTAGTATCCTGTATTATTTGTTCACCCATACCTTGTTTGGTTGCACTATAACCATAAGTCATAACATTTCGTTTAACAATTTTACGCCATTCTTTAACGGTAAATTTAGACTTATCCCAATAAATAATATCAGTTAATTTAAGTTCCTTTTTATATCTTCTTTGATACCATTTAATTAGTTTTTTATATAGCTCAGATTTTTTATTATTATTTAATTCAGCATTTCTAAACCTATTTCTAAGTTTTTCTATACCTTTAAAATATAAATTATAATAATCTAATGCTATATGATCTGCTTTTTCTGCTTCCTTATGCATTTTATCCACAACAGAAACTGCTACATGTGAATACATATCACCTGGCTTATTATTTGTTGTAGGTTTTACATTAACTAAATGTGCATGGTTATCATCCCTAGCTAAACTAAATAGCCATTGCAAGCCATTGTTAGATCCATCTCTATAACAAATGGTATATGATATAAAATCTTCAACATTACCCATTGCTACAAAATGTTCATCTAATTTAGCTAATTCCATAACCGCTGATAAAAATTGAAATGGTTCTTCTGCTTCCATCCAACCTTTTGCACTGCAGGGATCCTTACCCATTTTAACAAAGTTATAATATTCTTTTTCTACAAATTTAACTTTGTCTTCATGTGCTAATTTATCTTCACCAAACATATTAGCTATATGATGATAAAATTGATTTAATCCAGTTTTACCTAATGGTTTACCTTCAGCAAATGAAAGCATACCTTTAGCATTATCTGAATTAAGTTCATTTAAATAAGCTGATAATGGATATAATCTACCACGGTTATCTGCTTGATATTGTTGATAAAATACTTTTCCAACAAACGGCTTAGCCGCATTTAACACTTGTTCAGCCTCTCTTTTCTTAGCCAATGCTCTTTCTTTTGATATTGTTTTAACTGAATTATGTTCAAAACAATTCTGATTATTTTTTAATGCCCATTGATAAACATTAAATATTTCAGGTTTTACATAATAAGCTACTGATTGCTTTTTATTTACTGCATTTAATACAATAGGTGTATTATATTCATTAATATTTGCTAATACATCTTGATTAACATTTTTAATTAATCTAATTTCTTCACCATTATCTATTTTTACTGTACCAAACTTCCATTCAGGAGCCCGGGATAATAAAGGTTTATATGGATCTGAAACTTCAGAAAATTCTTTTACTAATTTTCTAAGATCATTTCTATTTTTACCTGCATAAACTTTATAAACAGTTTTAACTTTATTATGTTGATAATATTCTCTAATTAATTTAACAACAACCATAAATAATGTGCTATATGAATTAATTATAAATACACCTAACTTTAATGATATTGATGCCTTTTTATTTATTTTGTAAAAAGCTAATATTCTATCACCAATAGCAATAGCTAATTGTGTTAGATTTTGTCCTTCAGATACACCAGTTGCTATCATTGAATGACTTAATTGTATTGCTATATTAAAATCAATTTTATGATTATTAATAACAGTTATAACATCTGGTTTTCTATTGCTATTAGTTTTATTTGACAGTTTATCAAACAACATCTCCATTTGAGTTCTTATTTTTATTCCTACTGGACCTAGCGTTTCTAAATTGTTCAGCTGTTCTTTTAACATGTTTTTTCCTCCTATTTATTCTTAATAGTTCATTTTCTATTTTAGTAATTTCAGATCCATAAATTTCGGTCAATGCTTTCATAGCTTTAATTTGATCTTGACATTGTATTTTACTTTTAATTAATTTTTTTTGTTTTATTAACAAAGACCTTAATTTATTTTCTCCTGTATTATCTACTATTAATTTTAGATGAGATTTTATCATATTTTAAATCTATTTGATCAATACCTTTATGTAAAAGATCCATATCCTCCGTTATAGCTTGAAATGATTTATTAATAATTATTCCTATTTGTATTTGATCAAATTGCATTCTATTTATCTTTACAGTTAAATCTTGATTAAAGACAAATAGAATAACAATTGAAAAAACTAAAACAAATAATAACCACATTGGTATTTCTATCATTAGTTTCTTTCCATAATAAATTGATAATCAGTTTCACCAGCTATGGTTGGTCTGAAATCTTTTATTATATTACCTGTTAGTTTATTTTGTGCTCTGTTTTTATTATCAACCCAGCTTTTAGTTTCTAATATATTATCAATAACTAAATTGGGATTTTCTAAATCAAAGCCCTTAATTCCAACATAATGAAATGCTTTGGTAATACGATTTTCATGCTTTTTAAAATATGTTTCATCATATCCACCAAATTTTCTAGAATTGTCATTAGGTTTCTGAGGTTTTCTTACATCAGATCCTTTTATAAATTGCCAATTCTTGTCATTGTTCATTTTATTTTGTAATGCTGGAATAGCAGTTACAACTTTACATCTTCCATAATGGCCTGTTGTATGATTGAAATTATGTGTTGCAATCTGAGCCAAGTTTTTAAATATGGGATAACCTATACCTAATCCTTGAAAGTCAGGAAGCACAACCACTCTTCCAATATTATAACAAGCTTTTAATTTTGGATGAGGAAAAGCATTTAAAGAGCCATAACCTACTAATGCATTATTCCAGTAATACAAATAACAATGTGGAGTATTAGCAGGAAGTTCAGCAGTTAAATAGTGATGCTGTTTAAATACGCTCCAAGCACTTTTGTCGGCTTTTCTAATTTCCAAAGTAATGTTTGGTCGCCTGGCTAACCTTTCCGTGCTTAAGATTCCAGTTTTGGTATCAAATATCCAATCCGGTCTTAACCACTCAATAACATCATAATGGCATCCAACCAATACGATATTTTTTAAGTCTTTTCTATCAACATATTTTCTTATGCTATTAGATAATGCCTTAGCCACATTTCTATCTATAACAGAAGTAAATTCATCTACCACTGCTCCAGATTTAAGAGCCATAGCCATTTGAGCTCTAAATTTTTGACCGGTTGATAATGTTTGATATGGTTTAAGTTGATCAGGTATACTATTTAAAGCAACTGCTGATAATTTTTCACTTGCTTCATCATAAGATGAAAAATGTGATGCAACCGCTTTATTGGGATCCCATATATATTCCTCTTCATATAATCCTAATGTTTTTAATATAGAACTTTTACCTGAACCGCTTGGTCCAACTATTAATCCTATACCAAAATTTTTTGGCATATCAAAACTTGGAACAGTAAAACTATTTTCTCCTGTCCAAGCAAAATCACTAGCAGAACTAATTCTGTCAGTAATAGCATCTTTTTGAACTTTACTTTTTAGTATTGTCATTATTATTCTCCTATGTTAATTTAATAAATATAATTAGCAATTCCATTTCCTAATATTACAACAATTATAGCAAATATAGTTAGTTTCATATTTTCTGACATTATTCCTCCTTATTAAGGTTGTTTTGTTTCATTAATAACCTTTTAAATAATTGTTCTTCAAAGGTTAATTCATATCGGTTATTATCATAAAAATTATTAGGTAACAACGTAAGTTCTTTTGGTTCATTACCTATTTTATAAATAATATCCAAATGATATTCATAACTGATCCAAGTCCGTCTAGGATTTTTTAAATCTATTAATTTAACAGACTTGGAGCCAGTTAATTTCTCCACCAGTTTATTATTAACATCAAGGAGCAATTTATCTTTATCAAAGATAGGTGGCGGTGGTGGTAACTCATTTTTTTTATTAGTCATTTTTTTTATATTAGGTTTAAGCATATTTTTTCCTGTTTAATTGAAAATGTAGTCATATCATCAAATTGATCTCCAATAAGCATACATAATTCTGTAAACTCATTTAAAGGTCTTTTTGTCCCATTAATTTTTTGATCTGCTTTTAAACCTTTTTGAACATGATCTATTCTTTTATTATTTTTTTTAGTTATTCTCATTATTTATCCTCTATGTAAATATTTGATCCAATAATAACCGTTGTTTTTAGGATTATTAGAACCAAAAGATTCAAGTTGACCATTTTCAGTTGTAATATTACCTCTTGGTGTTTTATGAGGTGCTTTATAACTGTTTGGTTTTAATATATTACCATTTGTATTATCAATAAATGAATGTACAGCATTTTCAATAATAATTTTGGTATATTTTCTGCCTTTAACCATTTCAACTTTACCAATATTTAAACTTGGAAAAGCAGTTTTCATATAAGTTTCATATCTTAATTTTACTAAATCAAGATATTTTTCTGTATATTCTTTTATATAATTAATTACCATTATTTATCCTCCTCCATTATTTTATTTCTAATATAATGAATGCTATTTCAACTATAGGCACTTTATATAAACTTAATGAAGATTTTATTAAAGATGGT
>MDTB01070206.1_pt1 | contig 31971 bp, 32 predicted proteins | sample 811161 | NCBI WGS metagenome assembly MDTB01 (sample SAMN05326650, study PRJNA326480) | marine metagenome | isolation source: seawater | place: Mediterranean Sea | collected 2009 | reverse complement strand
TGGGTTTATTAGATAGTATACACAAATCGTATACACAAAAAGATTTTACCTAAAATATAAAATTCAATAAGAACAATGACTTAAGTATATATTATTTTAGATGGTGTCCTTCCCACCCCTGGGCACCTCAAAACGCTAAGTGTCTATACCAGCAAACTTTATAAGCATACATTTAGAAAAATTTATAGTTAATAAAAATCCAGACCCTATTTTGAATATAAACCTGGTAATACTTTAATGTGGTTTAGTATGCTTCTAAATGGAGGCGTAGCTTATCACAAGGATTATAAAATTCTTAAAAAGGATGAAAAAAAAAATTTGTTTTTAAGGGATGGAAGATAAGATATGAGGTGATTATTTTAAACAAATGGTAGATTTTAATAAAAAGAGTTATTATAAATCTATAGATTCTGGTTATATAGAATGTAGATGAAGAACAATCTGAACTAAATAATATTGATGTGATTGAAAATTATAAATTAAAGTCTGTTAGCTAACTTTGCTAACTATCTAGTAAAACTTAAAATAACCATTATCTATTCCTACACAATTGTACCCTTCCCTTATCACATATAGCTATCTTATGTACTTCATAACCATCATTATTTGCAAATAAAGGTTTAATAGCTTGTATATCTTGAAAGGCTATTTTGGCTAAATAAAATGTAATAGCAGTCATTATTATTTTTGTGTATCTATCTGTTTTCATATTATCTTCCATTAATATCTGGAGTATAACTCATCTAGCTATCTGGCAAAAAAGGTAACTGATATATTAGGCTAGTCTTTACTTAACATTATTAATTATTTTAGCTATTATTTTATTTTTACCAAAAAAGTTCATAATATTTTAGGCCAATATTTTGGGTAATCTCCTGCAACATCTGATTTAACGAAATATGTGATAGGGTCCTCGCATACTAAATCTAGAATTTCTTTATTTTTTATTTTCCATGCTACATTGATAGGATGAACCTTCTGTAAATATGGCTGAAATAATCCTGCAAGAGAACATTCATTTGGTAAATAATTCTCAGATTGAATTTTAAATCCAATTTTTTTTATTAGACTATCAAACAAAAGATTAGATATCTGATAGTCTGCGGCAATACAACCTTTGTCATATGCCCATTTTAATACAGATAATAAAAGTTTATTAAATGAGGCATCATATTCACTATTCCAAGCTTTTTCTTGAGCAGGTATTATTTCTATAATTCTAAAAACTTTTTTATTATGCATAGTATATGTTTCGTCTAAAGTATCTGTGGAGTTATTTTTGAACTTGAAGATTTTTTCAATTCTTCCTACTATTATACCAGTTTCCATAATATTTCCGAAAAATAGGTATTTGTGATAAGGACACTTTATATATCTCCAGTTCCAATAATCTTTGCTTTTAAATAATCCTAGAATTTTTTTATAAGAGCTAACTTTAACCCATAACTTTTCAAGTAATTCTGAATCTGGTGTGAAGGGGCTTATGGGATAAGAACTAGAGATTAATGTATTAATTTTTTCTGTCCATCCATCTATTAAATTTGAGTCAAAATTATTATTTAAAAGATTTTTGTACATTCTATTATCTAAGGGTAAAACATATCTATTCAAATTATTGATTATATTAAATTTATTCATTTTATGAACCTCAAGAGATATTCCATCACCAAAACAAGTAGCAACTATAATGCTAATATTTTCTTGTGTCATATTATTAATTTTTAAACCAATACCCTTTGGTAAATTATTATCTTCTTTTAAAATCCAACCAGTAATTCCATTTCCATTGATAATTTTATAAGTATTATTATTTGTTGGAACTTGGTATAAACTTGGAATAATTCCTCTAAAGCCTAGTACAGAATTATTTTTATTATCTACCAAAAGTAAGCTTGAGCTCTCTTTGTGTCCAAATCCTTTGTATAGATATTCAAATATTTTTTGATTATGATAAATATAATTAACAGGGTGAAACTGAGGAAAACTTTTTGATAATAATTTAAAACTTTCATAATATGATTTTTCATATTTAACTATTTTGTAAGTCTCATTAATCATTAGGTTTTTTAAACTAAAGTCTCTATGTAGTTACTAACTTCTATTATATTTTTGCATTCTAAAATTTTTTCTGTATCAAGTTCTATGACAAATAGTTTATTTAAAGATATTATCAGCTTAACAAAGCCCATTGAGTCAAGATCGCTGTATTCATCAAAGTCCTTATTCGCATCTAAATTATCTACATCTTCTTCCAACGCTTCTGCAAACGAAGATTTTACTTTCTTACAAATTTCTTTATTAAACTGAAGCATCTAATTATTTCATTTTTTCTAAATTAACACAGAATTTTGCGACTTCATCTCTATTTATTTTTCCTCTAGAAGTTTTTGGAATTTCCTTTACTTTATACCAAACCTTGGGAGACTTATAGTCAGATATAAATTTTTTTATCCACTTATTAAGTTCAGATGAATGTAAGCTTTTATTATTTTTTAATACAATCGCAGTAGCTACAATTTCTCCAGCTAATTTGTCTGGAAGGCCAAATGTACAAGACTCTTCTATATTAGAATGTTTTTCTAGTATGATGTCTATGTCTTCAGGTGTAACTTTAATACCACCCGTATTTATTTCATTTCTTACTCTACCAGTTAAAACCAAATTATTTTTTGAGTCTAGATAACCTATGTCACCAGTAAAAAACCATGAACCAAGTACTACGGAGTTAGTAGCTTTAGTTTGATTTAAATAACCTTGCATTAAACAAGGAGTTTGTACCCATATATAGCCTCTAATATTTCTTTTTTTATAAAAATTACTTTCAAGTAGTGATGTATTCTTACTCATTCTATTAGACTCTTTAGAAATTAATATATTTGTTCCCCATCCCATTCCCGTTTTCCCATCAAATGGTACTACTGCATTTCCTTTAGTTCCCGCTATCCAGCTTCCTGTTTCTGTAATTCCATAAGTATTCCATACTCTTTTAATTAATGCCCATTTCTGTATTTTAGACCATAAAAAAGAACTTAGTGGCGCAGAACCACAAGTAATAAGTTTAAGTGATTTATTTTTCGGTTGCTTTGAAAGTTCTAAAATTATTTTCCAAACCGATGGAACCGAACTCATAAAAGTAATAGCATTTTGATCTAATATTTTATTTATTTTAGAAAGTAAAGTTATGTTAAATTTAGGTAAAATTAGTAAATCTTTTCCATTTAGTAATGGGTATAAGCAATTACATATTAATCCATGACCAAAATTTGTAGGCAACAAACATAATGATTTTTTTAAATATTTTAAAGGAACGTGTTCTTTTAGTGTTATCCACTTTGCAATTAGAGTTCTGAACGTATGAACTACTCCTTTCGGTACTCCTGTAGTACCTGATGTAAATAAAATTAAAGCAATATTTTCAAAATGAGGCTTAAATGTAATAGATGAACTTTTTTTTTCTTTAAAAGCATAACATTTGTTAGTATTAATATATTTCAACAAGCTATTTCTATAACTTTTAAGTTTTTCTGGCTTTTTATCTTTTATAATTACATATTTAGACTTACAGCTTTTTACTATATTGTTAAATTCACTTATACCTACATTATTATCTAAACATACAGCTGTTGCATTAAGACACCATAAAGCAAAAAGATCAGCAAAGAATATTGAATTGTTACCGTGGCATAACAGTACTTTTTCTTTTTCTTTTATCCCAACTTTCTTAAAATAAGAAATTCTTATATTAATCTCTTTAAAAAAAACATCACGTTTCCAAGTTTCTCCTGATTCATAATCTTTAATACTTCCTAGATTAGAAAAAAGAAAAGGATACAAGATAATTTCCTATTTGAGATTTTTTAATTTTAATTAAATTTAATATGTTATAGTAAAATTATTATGTTTTTTTTTTAATAAGTCAAATAATAAATATATCAACTGAATTTAAGGATCAATAAAATTGGATAGAAGAGAATATTGGAACAAATCTTATACTGAGTATTGGTTGAAAAGAGTTGGAGAAGCAAAAAATAAAGGAAAAAAAAGCAAGGTTATACAAGAAGATTCAAAAACTGAATCTGATACAATCTATGACGATTTCTTTAAAAAACATCCTTTAAATAAAGGTAAAGTCTTAGATGTTGGTTGTGCATGGGGTAGAATGTTTGACATCTACTTAAAATATGATCTAGAGATTTTTGGAGTAGATATTTCTCAATTTATGATAAAAGAATGTGCGAAAAACTGGAAAGGTATTTTAAGTCAATCAAACTTTAGCTGTGCAGAGGCAGAAAAATTACCTTTTGAAAATAATAGTTTTGACAATTTAGTTTGTTTAGCGACATTTGATGCGACTTATCAACAAAAGTCACTTTCAGAGTTTTTTAGAGTTCTTAAATTAGGAGGAAGATTATATCTAACAGGAAAAAATTCTGAGTATTTCTTAGATGACAAATTGGCTTTGGCAGCAGAAATTGGAGCAAGGAAGAAAAACCATCCTAACTATTTTACGAATGTTAGAAAAATGATTGCTCAAATTAATAAAAATAAAAATGAGCTTATGTATGAGTATTATTTTAAAAAGAGAGGAGATTTTGCAAACTTTAATTTCAAAAAAAAGATGCCAAATTTTTTTTATGAATATTTTTTAGTCTTTAAAAAGTCTTCAAATATAAATTCTTTTTCAAAATTTTCAGATAAATTCTCAGAAACCTTTTTAAAAAAAAATAGAAAATGAAAAATGTTAATATAGTACATGCTATTGGAACAAGTGGTCCATTATACGAGTCCCTAGGAGCAACTTTCCAAAGATTAGAACATCTATTCAACATTAAGGATATAGCACATAATAGAGAAAACCTAGACATGCTTAAGAAAAAAAAAATAAATTTAGGTGGTATAGAAAATGAGGTAGCAAAAGTATTAAGTAGCCATTTATCAAATTACAATGATAGCTGGCCAAAAATTTCTGAAATGCTTGATAGAATCTTACCAGAAGATTTTCGTTTTAAAAGTTGCGACTCATATGGAAATGGATGGGTCTTTAGCTGGCATTGCTCAGATTTTGTGGGGTTTGATATAAACCCAAGAAGGCGAGATATGGGATATCATAATATTTACGACTTTTATCATGAAGCCTTAAGAGAACATGGAATTGATAGTGAAACTATCCAATTCTTGTTTCATCCTATTTCAACATATAAAGAAGCCCATAAATGTGCAACTTCTTATATAAATTCTCCTGAACTATATCAAATTCTGTGTAGAAGAATAATTGAAAGAGAATGGTTTCCTGCAGTCTATAAAGCCGGGTGCCAAGCAGAAAGACCAGATAGTAACTGGTTTTTAGAGCAATGGATACCTTTTGACATATCCAGTATGGCTATAGAAAATTATCAAGAATTAGATAAAATGACAGACTTTAAAAATGGGAGGTCAGGAGATTGGAGGTTAGCTCCTAAAGATTGGTCTGTTTATCATCCGCACCATGATAATTATCAAAAGAAAGGAGAGAGTAGAAGATGGATTGGAAGAGCATTAAATGTTTTGAATAGAATTGCGTCAATAGATCAATATGAAATGGATAAAGCATTTGAAAGAGCTAAAAAGGACTTACCAACCTTAGTTGGTATAGCTAGCCATGATTTTAGAGATCTTCAAACTGAGGTGGAGTACATACAAGGTTTAATTAAAGTTTCAAAACAAAAATATCCAGAAGTGAAATTTAGATATTGTAGTTCTCTTGATGGTTTTAAAGAAGTAATTGATGATAATTACAAAAATATTACACCTCTTAGATTAGAACTTAAACTTAATAGAGATCCTAAAGACGATGTGCCTAACCTTGAGATAAAAACTATTAAAGGAGAAGTTTTTGGACCTCAGCCTTTTTTGGCTATAGAAACTATTTCTAAGAGATTTATTCATGATAATTTAGATTTTTCTACATGTGGTAACCGATGGTACTATGCCTTTCATACTGATACTCTTCCATTAAATGACGTTAGGAGAATTGGAATAGCAGCTAACGATAAAGTTGGAAATACTTTTGTAAAGGTACTAAAAGTAAATTGATTTCATATTGTAAATAAAACATTTATTTAAAACTAATATCATTTTAACAAACTGTATCAGAATTAGTAGAATCTAGATTTTTATATTTGTTTTTCTTGTTTACTAAATAAACTATCAGTTGTGAAAACTTAGTAAGAACATATAATAATCTTATGAGATACTTGATTTTAATTTTTCTTATTTCATTGAATACTTATGCAATAGATTGAAATTTCAAATACTCTGGTTTTACTGAAATTAAAAAACTTAATTTTAATTCCAATGACGAAGCAATTAATTTTAATAATTATGGAACTTGGGAAGACAGTTTAGGCAACTATGGAGAAGGAAAATGTCAAGGAATGTCCACTATAGAAGATAATCAGAACGATATGAAATTCTATTGTGAATACACAGACTAGGATAACGATAAAATGATAGGTAAGGGAATTAGAAAATCAGATATAAATGCTGGTGTGAGAAAGATGATAATGATAGATGGTGAGGGAAAATGGAAAAAAATGATAGGAGCTGAATGTGACTATGCAATTAAATACAAAGGAAGAGTATTTTTTGCTGCACAAAAATGCAAAAAAAATAAATAAAAAAACTAAAATTAGTAATCATATAAATATTTGTACTACAGAAACAACAAAGTCTTGATTGGAAAAAATTTAGTGATGTGCTTTAACTATAGTTTTAATTAATAAAAGTCGTTTACTTTTTTACTAGGATTAACTTTTTTATCCATTGATTGCCCTGTTAAAGGCATAGCAGTCTTTTTTTTATAATTACTTTTATTTTCATTTTCATCACTACAGCTAATTAAAAAAAAACTAAACACTGCTATAATTTTTATTAAATTTTGTATATTCATTATAATATTTTTATTTATTTATTATAACTTAATCAATTAATCCTATCAATTATCTGTTCATAAAGCTAATCAATGTATCACAGGAAATATATGACAGTAATTATGGAGAGGTTAGTACACTACTCTCAAGATACTAAGATATTATATAGGTTAAACTTTATCTTCTCTTGCAGTAAAAAATATACAGTTTAGAGTTGTAAAAATACAAGCTAAAGTAATAAGTATATAATAGTCTGTATTCATAAGTTTTTTTTATGCTATTGTACTATTAAAAATTATGAGGTGTAAATAGTTAGCTACTAAACTTGTTATAAAATAACTGTACTATACAGATGAAAGCGTATTTAGCTGTTGTAAAAAGTTAATCATCAATATGTTATCCTTCATTATTATAACTCATTTTATCTTACATTCATATCAGGGGTATAAAACTCATCTAGCTATCTAAAAAAAGATGAAAAAATACAAGCCTTGTTGGTCTATTTAATTAGGTTATAAGTAGTTACAGTAAATTAGAGAAAGGAAAGAAAAATGTTAAAATCTTTAGGCTTGGTAAAATAATTATAATGTTTACCTAGCCTTTTTTTTGCGTAAAAATATACAAAATATTTATTACATGTGCAACGAACCAAAAATAGCTGACAATTAAACATTAAACTTTTAGGCAAACCATGTCTACAATATATCTTACACATAAAGATATAAGAAGAATATTCAAACCTATTGCAAATATTTTTAAATTAATCAGTTCTTTAATGAGTTAAAAGTATTGTTTGAAACTTTACACTTGGTAGTTACAAATGCATGGTCCTTTAAATAACTCACAGCATAAATACATTCTTTATTAGCTAATTTTTTATATGGACCAGTTCCATTTAAAATTATAGATTTACCAACTCCTGCATCAGTGTCTGTTTCTTTTCTAATTTGCATAAAAGAAAATTCATTGCCATCTGAAATATATGACTTACAATATATTTTCTGTTCTTTTAATTTATTATTTTTATCTATTCTATGTCCTGCACAAACTGCTGTTGATTGCTTGCCAGTATTATCTCTGCCAGCACCATTTACTTCAAAAGATGAATATGTAGAACCACCTGGTAGTTCTAATTTTTTTAATATAGTTACTTTGGCAGTTGCTTCACTTATCCATTCAGCAGGATAAGCATACTTACTTATAAATATTAATGTTAATAAAGGTATAAATTTCATATATTAAATATATCTCAATTAATTAACTCTATCAATTATCTGTTCATATAAACCGACTGACATTAGAGATTGCAACTAGTTGTGGTTTTGTTTTACTTTACCTATAACTAAAGATGAACTGATAGCAAGATAAGTGCCTAAAAACTCTTACATTATCTTATGCTTGCGTTGCTAATTATCTAGTTGGAACTATAACTATAATTTTACAGCATTTTTGTTCATATTTTGATCCATAGATTATGGTATTATGCAACAGGGGTAATACATAAGTAACTGTCTTTCCTGTTCAGTCTGATATAACCCTAAAATATTTTTCTGTTTATTACTAAAGGAATTATTTCACTCTATAGATCTAGTCCTATAAAGTTAGCTCTATCTAATGCCTTAATTATTTGATTATTTAAGGAAATCTTCTAAATTTATTAAACTAATTCCTAGTTCAAAGTTAAAAATAAAAATTAATGAAATATTATTTAAATAATAATACATAATAACTAAATTTGTTAGATGTATTTCTTTAATATCTCTAATTATAATTTTTAATATAAAGTTCTAATGTCTTTAAAAAAACTATTTAACACTGGTAAATTTTATCTAGTTCAAATGGTGAATATATTTTTTATATGCAATTTTTATTTAATATCTAAACTAATAAATGTATCTAAAATATTACTTGAGTTATGTTATCAATTATGTTTAATTTTTTTTTATGATACTTGAAAATAAAAATGTATTAGAAGATATAAAAAAAAAATATGACTTCATACTTTGTGACTCGCTAGAAGCAATTGAATTTTATTATAAAAAAGGCCTAAGTAAAAAAATAATAGTTATCACAAGCTCACCAGCAATATTAAATAATGCTAAGATTAAGTCCAGAAATCTATTTTATGACTGGAGCCAAGAAAAATATAAATATTTTCAGAATTCAATTTGTGATTTTACTATTTCAGTACATAAAGCAGTACTGGCATTAGAAGAATATTCTGCAGAAGAAGCTATATTAGCTTCTATTTGGTCAAATCATTTTAATAAACATCTACTGAAATTAGCCCAGTTGAAAAAAAATTATATTAAAAAAAAATTTTTATATATTGAAATTGACAATTCTATTTACCAATCAGAAAAAATAAATCCTTTCTGGAATAAATTAAAAAAAAATTTTAAAATCACAACTATATCTTATAAGCCTTTAAAATTTAATTTTTTTAAAGCTAATAATTTAGACAAAATACCTTTAATAAATCGTTTTATTCTAGGAGGCTTTGAAACAATCTTCTATAGAATGATTTTATATTTATTTAGAACATTTAAAGTAAACATTAAAAGAAGCATTTTAATACTTAGTGAGAATGAGCTTTTAATAGAAATAGCTTCAAAATTTTTCTTAAAAGGTTATTTTCCTCACGATTTGAGAAATATAAAAATTGAAAAAGAACTGAATGAAAATGTTACTAAAATTTTTGATAATCTATTTCTTAATCTTAATCCGATTATAGTGAGAAGAATCGAATACTTTATAGAAGAGGCCTTTATGTGTGATGCATTAGATTTCTATAAATCAGAGTTGCTAAATATATATAAAGAATATTATCAATGGAGGGAGACTTTTAAAAAAATTAAAAATACTTCTTCTATAAAATTCAAAAAAGGCGGTATGCTATTTAGCAATACTCCAGCCAATGCTAGAGGTATGGCTGCTAAAAATATTTTCAAAAAGGATAAGTTCAGGCTTTTTTCTTTTCAGCATGGAGTCACACCTGAAATTTCAGCATCACATAAATATACGCTAAGTTCCCATGATTCATCCGTTGCGGATTATTACTTCACTTTTAATAAAAAAGCAGCTCAAATAGCAAATAGAAATCCTTTTTCTAAATCTAAAGTAATAATATGTGGGGCACCTAAAAGGTACTCAAGGCAAAGTTTAATGATTGCTAAAAGCAATATTTCCCCCATACTCTTTTTATCGAATAAATTATATAAAGGTAATTCTGGAAGTATAAGTACATATTCAACAGATTTACAAATGTCACAATATGAAATTTCATTGATTAACTTATTAGAAAAAATTAATAAAAAAGTAACCTATAAACCTTATCCTGAAAGCTATCCTAGATATTATGAGAAAGATCCTTGTCAAAAATTGTTGGAAAAATGCAAAAATATTCTTATTTTCAAATATAATTATGATGCGAGATTTATTACTGCTTTTTCTCAATTAATTATTGGTTGTACAGCAACTAGTACTGTATCATGGGCATTACTTTCAAATAAACCGTATGTCTTTATTAATCATAAATATAATTCACCTTTAAAAGAAGATGCTTATAAAGCATTCAAAAAAGGTATTTTTTTATTTGATTATGAGGACAAGGTTTTTTCCAAAAAATTGATATCCTTCTTAAATCAACCTTTTCATGACATATTAAATCAGTGGAATGAAAAGAGGATACACAGAATTAACTTAATAGAAAAATTTATTAGTTCTAATCCAAAAAGAGATTATTTAAATGAAATATTGTATTGATTATTTGAAATTGTTTAAAAAAATATATAGTATAATGTAACTATATGGAAAATTCAAAGGAACCAATAATTATTTTTGATACTACTCTGAGAGATGGAGAACAAGCTCCTGGAGCAACCATGACTTTAGAGCAAAAATTAGAAATTGCATTACTTTTAGATAACATGCATGTAAATGTAATTGAAGCAGGTTTTCCTGCAGCTTCTGAAAATGAATTTAAAACCGTAAAAAAGATATCTGAAAACCTAGTTTTTTCAAAAGTTGCTGGTTTGGCGAGAGCAAATAAGAAAGATATTGAAAGCGTACATGAGGCTACAAAAGGAACAGAAAATAAAAGAATTCATACCTTTATATCTACTAGTAAAATCCATATGAAATATAAGTTAAAAATGTCTGCCGAAGAAGTATTAGAAGCGATTAAAGTTAGTGTAACACATGCTAAAAACTTTACAGACGATGTTGAATGGTCATGTGAAGATGGGACTAGGTCAGATAAAGATTTTTTATATAAATGTTTTGAACAAGCTATCAAGAGTGGGGCTACGACTGTTAATATTGCTGATACAGTTGGTTTCATAATGCCATTTGAATTTACAGAATTAATTAAAGATTTAATGAATAATGTTTCTAATATAGATAAAGTTGTTTTTTCAGTTCATTGTCATAATGATTTAGGATTTGCTGTATCTAACTCAATATCTGCCTTAAGAGCAGGAGCAAGACAAGTAGAGTGTACAGTAAATGGACTGGGAGAAAGAGCTGGGAATGCATCATTAGAAGAAATTGTAATGACATTAAAAACAAGAGATGAATTATTTCCTTTTAAAACATCTATTAAAACAAAATACTTTACAGAGTTATCTAAAAAGGTTTCGGATTATAGTGGCTTTGTTGTTCCACCAAATAAAGCTGTAGTAGGAGAGAATGCTTTTGCACATGAGTCAGGCATACATCAACATGGTGTAATTGTTAATCCTAAAACCTATGAAATTATAAATCCTGATAAAGTGGGAGCTGCTGGAACCAAAATTGTAATGGGCAAACATTCAGGTAGGCATGCATTTAAATTTAAATTATTAGAAATGGGCATAACTCTAGGAAATAAAGAACTTGAAAGAGCTTTTTTCTTATTTAAAAAATTTGCTGATGCTAATAAAGTTATTTCTGATAACCAAATAAAAAAAATAGTCAAATCTATTTAATGCTTTTCAGGTAAAATATGAATATAGAAAAATTATGGAAAACCAATTTATCTTTAAAATATTTTCCTTACTTAGGATTTGCTAAACTTGGACAAATCAGAGAGAAAAAAAAACTAGAGGAACTCAGAAATTTTATCAATATTAGTAGACCTCTAAATAAAAAAATTTTTTACTCTTCTAAAGAAGAGTTTATCAAAGAAGGTAGATGGAAAAAGTATGCACCAGGGCAGGGACATAATTTTCTTGAAAAAATTGACATAAGCTTCATAGAAAATAATGATGTTTTTGTAGATTGTGCTACTAAACTATTGGGAAAAAATTATAAAATCATGAAGAAATCTATTATTAGGTCTGTCTCCCCTAGATACATGCCACCATGGTTAAAGAATTTTATCAAAGATTTAGGAAGACCTAACTTAAACCCGTTTATAAAAGATGAATATCAAGATATACAACATTTTTTTTGTACAGACTACCACCAAGATAAAACCAGACCTGATTCGAATTTTATAACTTTCTACCTTTATTTGGATAAAGTTGACCGAGACTATTCTGCATTAAGGATTTTATCCGGGTCTCATATATCAGGCATGACCGGTTATCCCCACAATCTTAGGAGATCGTATCATGAAAAAAAAATCTGGTATTATACAGACTCAGTTGGAAAAACAATAAGATGTAAAGAATTTGATATAACAGGAAAAGCTGGAACTTTATCTTGTTTTCATGGTTTAACATTACATGGCACTCCTGTAAATAATTCATCTGATCCAAGAATATCAATTAGATTATTGTTGTCACCAAGTAAAAGTAGCAAAGCCATTTTAGCCAAAACAAATGAGAATATTTATGGCCCTACAAGTATAAATTTGAATAGAACCGATGTTAATTCAAAAGGAGAATATCTTATCACAGGAAGTTCTTTGGAGTCCTATGAAAAAAATTAAGAATTAAACGTATTATTTATTCTAATTCTTTGAAATATCTTTTCATAAATCACAAGACATTTTTTTTTAAGAAGATACAATCTAATATAAAAATTAAAAGATATTATGGTACCAAAAATAAATATATGTATTACCTGTGTTGGAGGAAGACTAATATATGACGTAATTAGAGCAATTAGAGATGCTAAAGATTACAAACCTTTTATTATAGGCATAGATAGCAATAAAAATGCTCATGGCCGCTTGCTGTGTGATAGTTTTTTTACAGTTCCTCATTCTGAGATTGATCCTAAAGCCTGGCTAAGTAAAATTAAAAAAATTAATTCTACTTTTGATATTGATATATTATTAGTTTTTTCAGAAGGAGAAACAATCCTAATAGCAAAAAATATTAAGTTACTTAAGGATTGTAATATAAAAGTAGCTGTTAATGCTTACAAAATTGTAAAAACTTTAACGGATAAATTATTATTATTAACATCCCTAAAAGAAAAAGGTCTAGAGGTAGGAAAATTTTTTGATATTAACTCTAAACAAGATGTAATAAATAGTGCTAGATTATTAAATTATCCTCAAAAGAAGATAGTTTTAAAACCTAGAAATGGAAGAGGAAGTAGAGGTGTTTTAATTGCAAACTCAAGGAAAAAAAAATTTACTAACTTGATTCCAGAAAGATTTTGTGGAACAGGAAATCTAGATTGTATTTTTAAACAGTGTATAAAGAAGAATATTAAATTTAGAAGCTTAATTTGTACGCCTTTTTATGAAGGAAGAGTATGGGATGTAGATGTTTTAGCTCATGAAGGGAAAATTATTAATATTGCCGCTAGAGAGCGACAATTAAAAAATCCTTTATGGCCAACTAGTACAGGACATAAATCATCAAATAACAAAAAAGTTATTGATTATGTACAGGATATTTGTAGTTTACTTAAACTGTCAGGACCTAACGATTTTGATATAGTTATAGATAAACTAGGAAATCCTAAAGTTCTAGATGCAGCATCTAGGTTTAGTGGGTCAGTAGGAGTTTCTAATATAGCTGGAGTAAACATGCTCTCACAATTAATTAGATATATACTAAAAATTCCTTACAAAAGATTTATTTTTAAAGAAAATCTTATTTTAAGACCTTACATCACAATGGTTCCTATACCAAAAAATAATGAATTGGATTACTTGTAAGCTAATATTACTTTCTTAGTAAAATGTGTTTGCTAGTTAACTAGAAGTGAGTATGCTAAATTATAAATCAATTTTATAATAGTATAATGAATCCTACCTTAAATATATTTGATAAACAAATAACTAAGGTAAGCCCTGTTTTGATTATAGCTGAGATAGGTATTAACCACATGGGAGATGAAGAATTATGTAGGAAAATGATAGTTGCTGCACTTAAAAATGGAGCGGACTGTGTAAAATTACAAACAGGTTTTGTAGATGAATGCTTTGCTCAAGGAACAAAGTCATATGATATTTTTAAAAATAGTGAACTTAAAAGAGAGTCTCTATTGAGACTTAAGAAAATAGCTGAAGATAATAAAGGATATATGTTTTCGTCACCAGGTGATTTTTCTTCTATTAATCTTTTAGAGTCAATTGATATAAAAGCTTATAAAATTTCCTCAGGACAATTTACCAACCTTCCACTTATTAAAGAAGTTTTAAAGAGAAGAAACGCTATGATCCTGTCTACAGGAATGGCAACTTTACAAGAAATATCTCATATTTATAATTTTTTGAAAAATGAAGCATTTAATAACTTTGCATTTTTACATACAATTTCTCAGTATCCAGCAAATATTAACCAACTTAACCTTGGATTTATAAATAGGTTGTCTACTCAATATAATATAATTTCCGGATACTCAGATCATAGCATTGGTGAGTTAGCATGCTTATCTGCTGTAGCATCAGGAGCGAAGATTATTGAAAAACATTTTACAATTGATTGCACTCTTCCTGGAGGAGATAATAAAATTTCCATGCCTCCTAAACCGTTCAAAGAAATGTGTAAAAAAATTAGAAACATTGAAAAAATGTATTATAGTTGTACTCTTAAACCGCATCCAGATGAATTAAAATTAAAAAAATATAATGTTAGAAAAGTTGTTGCTAAAATAGATATAAATGTAGGAGAAAAAGTGACTATAGAAAAAGTAAACTTTATGAGGGTAAATAATGAAGATAAATATATATTAGCTTATGATTGGTATGACTTTGTAGGAAAAAGACTTAAAAAAAAGGTGAGAAAAAATCAGTTATTTAATAAAGAAGACTTTAATTGATATAAAGGAAACAATATTATTCATATTTTTTTATTTTACTTAGAAGAGTTTTATTATGCGTCGAAGTCATAAAGTTGAAATAAAGTAAATTTACTATTAAAAAGATGGCTAAAATTTAATTAAATTTTTATATAAATCAATTTTAAAATTGCCAAAAAATATTAGCTAAATCATTGAGGATGGATTATTTGCAAATATGCTTGTAAAATCCTTTTTCAAAATTACTCAAATAAGTTATAGCATAGGTACATTTTTGCCCTAGAAATCTCTTATATTTACCTGAAGTATTAATGTAAGTGGCAACACCAGTACCTGCATTCACTTCTGAGGATCTATAAAGATTAAGTCCAAAGGTATCTCCTTTATTATCATATGCCTCACAAAAAACATCCAGTTCAACTTCATTATTAGAGGAAATTTTATTAGGTCCTATACATTTGAGGGACCCATAAGATCCCTCATTATCTTCCCATGAACCATCAGATCTAACAATCCTATAAACTGAATTATCTTTAAATGTAATGGTATCTAAAATAGTAACAAAACTATACCACTTTAAAGTATAATCTTTTGAAAATATATAGTTTGAGTATAGAGATAATAATATTACTAAATATTTCATAAATATTATTATAACTTTCTAAGTAGATTTAACAAATGATAGTTTATTCTTAAATTGTAGATGTATAGCAAATAAAATATTACATGTTAAAAGGTAATAATTCATTTAAATAAGATAAATATATACGATATGAAATAATTATTTTTTAATTAGCTTATTTTTTTAGACTAATAAATCTTAGAAAGGATTTTAAGAATAGATAAATGTGTAAGCAGTTGGTATTATTGCAGATAAATCCATTATCAGTCCAAAAAAAATATTTTTCAATTCACTAGTTCAACCAGGATTATAAATTGCAGATAATACTCTTTCTTCATATATATCTTTCCTTAGTAAAAGACTTTCAGGACTTAAAGTAAAAAAACAAAAAAGCCATCCAGAGATATTAAAAATAAATAAAACCTAGAAAGGTGCAAAGAAAGTTATTATAATATTAATTGATATATGAGCCAAATACATAAGATTAGAATAGTTTTTTGTGGCACTTTTGATCATGTACACTGTTATAATTAGATAAAAACAAACAAATCCTCCTCCAAGTATACCTACAGGAATTTGTAAAAAAAAATATAAGCCTTACGTATACAGAAAACATTTATTTATGAACTTGTAATATTTATTATTAATGTAATGGTATCTTACATATTTGTTCTAATAAATACTAAATTTACTATATTTTAATAGGTTAATCTTAATGCTTTTAAAGCTACTTAAGGAAAGTGAACAAAACATCTTCTTTGATTAAGTTCTAGTCCTTTTTGATACTTGTTGCAGCCCATAGTTCCAATAAAACAATCATTTCGTATTACTTCTCTTACATTTGCCTCCCCTGTTGAGGGTTTATATGTAACAAGGGTAGTGTATTCACAGATGTCTAAATTTTTATTTTTACATCCTAAGTATTGAGATTCTGGCAGAATTAGTTCATATTTATTAATTAATATATTGCTATTTACAACTGTTTTCCAATCTTTGTTTAACTCTTTATAATAAATAAAAGGTCTCTTTTTGTAATATTCGATTTTATAAGTAAAACCATTTTCACATTTAAATAAAATATTTTCAGAATATATTTCACCAATAGATGTAAATATGAATGAGAGTACCAATATTAATTTTTTCATTAAACTTTGACTTCTTCTTTTGCTTTTATCCTATATTATCTAATATAGGTCCTTTATATAAAAATATAATAAGAATTTAATTTTCCTTATTGCCAATTGTTAAAAGCTTCAAAGATCGTATCATACCAGCCCCATTAACTATCAACCTTTTTCCTGAATCTAGTTTTAGTGTAAAAGTTCGCATAGGATCTTTCTCATTTTTGTCTATATCTATAGGTATATCAAAATCTCTAAAGCTATAATGCATATTAAGATTGTCGAGATATAAAGCAATGGTTTTTTTTGATAGTGTATTCCAACCAATTTCATATGGCATATCTTTTCCAGATGCCTTAATTCTACTAATAACATCAATATCACCATCATTAAATGTACCAAAGATAAATGCTCTTCCCTTTTTATTTAGTAGTTTACAAATATTATCTATCCATGGCGAACAACTATCAAATAATCCATGAACTCCAAGCATGAAAACAAAATCAAATTTATTTTCTGGTAGCTTCGTGTTATCCTGAATATCACCTAGAATAAAGTTAGAATTGATTACCTCTTTTTTTGCAACTTCTAGCAACTCTGGCACAACATCCATGCCTGTAAAATCTGCATTCTTATATTTCATAGACATATAGTATAGGAAGTCTCCTGTAGCGCAACCTATATCAAGTATTTTTGGTTTTTCTATTTTTGTAAAAAAATCTTCACTAATCGAGCATATAAACTTAAAATATTCCTTAGGTTTATATTTTCTTTTTTCACTTAAATATACTTTTTTATCATGGGTTCTAACTACTTTCATTCTCTTTCCCTCTAATTTTGCATAATATTATTAGATTTATTATTTTTTTAACTTTCATAAAAGTCTTCTGTCATCCTTAATCCAGCCTTAACTCCTCTTTTCATAGAAAGAATAATTTTAAAATATTTTAAATTTTAAATTTAATATCATAAAACTTTTTATTACTTACTATATTTCCTTTTTTAAAAATATTTTTAATTTCATTCAATATTAATTGAGAGGTGTTTCCTTTTCCAAAACCATGTTTAATTGGCTTCATTTTTTTCATTTTTATTATTTTATTTATTATATTAGTAATGTCCTTCTCCTTTGGCTTAGCATTATAATTAGTATTTGATGTTATTCTTCCTTCTTGTCTAGTCCCCACATTAACATTTGGAATACCAAGAATAGGAGCTTCAAAAATACCGCTAGAAGAATTTCCTAAGATTAATTTAGAATTTTTGAGTATATTAGCATATAAGTCATAACCCATAGATTTTATAATTAATCTTTTATAAGGATTTATTTGGCAAAATTTATTTTTTTTATTGTTAATATAATTTCCTCCAGGATCAGAATTGGAATATGTCATTATTATAGAAAAATCCTTCAATTGGTCTAAAGAATCTAATATAGGATCTATAATTTTACCAGAATTACCACCATAAGCGGTTTCTGGATGCACAGTTACTAAAATATAACCACTACTAAAATCAAAATTCTTAAATTCTTCTAATTTCTTAAAATTAATATTATTTGATTTTTTTAGACGTTCGACTGCAAGTGCACCATAGTTAAAAACATTTTTAGGATTTTCTCCCATTTGTATTACTCTTTTTCTGTAGGTAGATGTAGATGTAAAATGAAATGAGGAAGCTTTGGTTATAGCATGTCTAAGTATGTCATCTATCGCACCATATGTTAGCTCTCCTCCATGAATATGAGCAACAGGAATATTCAGTAGGATGCTTGTATATGCAGCTACAAATATCTCATACCTATCACCTAAAATAATTAATAAGTCAGGTTTAAGTTTAGATAGGCAATCACTAAAACTTAAAAACCCTAGCCCTACTGATTTTGACATTCCAATACTATTATTACTAGAGGATAAAATTTCTAGCTCTTGATAAATTTTTAGCTTGTCCTTTACAATTTCATTTTTAGTATAACCGTACTCCTCTGATAGATGGCTCGCAGTTACAATTAATTTAAAAGCACATTCTTTATCTTTTTCTATTAGTTTTATTAATGGCCTTAATAAACTATATTCTGCTCTAGAACCTGTCACTATAGCAATTCTAATTTTTTTCATCTTATTTTCCTAATTTAATTAGTTTTTCCTTATTGATATTTTCTTTTGAAGTTTTTTCAATAATATTAACTGTTTGTGAAATCCCAATCGAACGTTTAATTAAAATTGAATTAGTTTTAGTAAATTTTTTATTTTTTTTTATTTTCTTTAAAGTATGCCATGAGCGTCTAAATAAAATTGCCATTTCAGTTTCCAATTTTGCAGTTTTTTTTGCTCTATTAGAAGAATGAGAGATCAAATTTCCATCTATAATTTTAGATAAACTCTCATTTATATTTCCTCTTAGATCTAAAACAACAAGTGGAATATGATTTTTCATAAAATATACCTTTTTATAAAAATAAATTTATTTTATTAGAAAAAATTTATATATGCATTAGATATATTTATAGTTTTAAACATTAATTGCCAACTTAAATAATTTAATGCACAAATATTTATTTTTCTAGAAAATAACTTAAATACTCTTATAAATGCTAGAGCTACTTTTCTAAAATAAAAATTGCTTCTACACAGTTATTTAGGTCTGAGTTATAAAAGTAAGGCTGAGACGCGTAGGGCTTTAAAAATGCATGAAGAGTATCAACCCAATCTTCTTTAAATTCCCTATAACTTACCTCATCTAATTTATTTGCTAGCTTTATTATTTTTCCTGCAAATGGTCTAAGTCCTATATTCCAAATATGTGCATAAGTTTGATTAACTGTAGGTATAATTTTTATAGTATTAAAACCATGTTTTTTATAAATTTCTTTCCATTCATCTATAGAAAAAATATGTTTATTTTCTTTAGATCTATTTCTATCAATAAGATTTATCCATTCAAAAGAAAAATTATTATTTTTATAAAAATCAATATAATTATTAATAGAAGGTAAATAATTAATTAAACAAATATTGCCATTTTTTTTAGTAGTTCTAAAAACTTCGCTCATAATATTATCTAAATCATCCACCCAATAAATTGTATTTGAAAAAATGGAGTCAAAGGTTTCATCATCAAAGGGCAGCTTTTCATTACAATCTGCTTGTACCAGATTTTCATAAAAACTAAGTTTTTCACATTTTTTAAGATTATTTTCTTTCCAATCTAATCCATACTCAAATTTATAATCAGGCCTTTTGATGATTGTAGGCTTATATATCCCTGTAAAATGGTCCTGGATATCAACGCCTTTTTGATAGTTATCAATATTTCCTATGTCTTTATATCCATCAAAATCTAAATCCAATTCACCGCCCGCTTTAATAAAAGACCATAAACCATGCCCACACATAAGATCTAGTTTGGTTCCAGTAAATTGAAATTCTTCCATTTCATTCATAACTTTGTTAATCCATAAAGCATTTTCTGGTCTTGCCCAATATAAGTTGCAAAGTTGTTTAAGATATTTCATAATTTTCCTTTCTCAAATTTCTCTATAAATTTTTTTTTAAATATATTTTCTAAACTTCTATCTGTAGAATTATAAATTTTATAATAGTTTAAATTATTTTTGATACATAAATCTTCTAAATAAAAGTTATATTGGAAAGATGCTATAAGAATTTCATCAAAGTTTTGTTTTTTTAATTTCTTTTCAATATCTTTATAAATTATAAATATATCATCATTATTATTTTCAATATATATTTTGCTACTACATTTTAATTTTTTAGAGATATTAAATTTAATATTTAAAAATTCAATTTCTTTTTTGTCGCCTATTATAATTATCTTATTCTTATTTTCCTGCCAAATTTTTAATTTTTTTTCCAACCCTTTCTTTGCTGTATAAAGCAAATCTGTCAAGGATTTTTTATTATGATGACTTATAAATTTCTCTTTTTCTTTATCAGAATAGTTTTTAAAATATTTATTTATTATTATTTTTTTTGTTTCTTCAACATTTTTAAGAATATCCAAATATATTTTTTTCATTTTCTTTTCGTTGTAGATTTTTTTTCTTTCAATTAGAAAATTACCTATATATAAATAGTCCATATCACATTTCATTAAGGTATATAATGCATCTTCAGGAGTTTCTACTATAGGATCCCCAGCATCATTAAAAGAAGTATTTAGAACACAAGGAATATCAGTCAGCTTTTTAAACTCTTGAATTAAATTATAAAATTTTTCATTTGTATATTTATTAACAGTTTGAACTCTTGCTGTGTTATCCACGTGAGTAACTGAAGGAATAGTTTTTTTTTTTACTTTGGCAATCAACAGCATGTACGGGGAAGGTGAGTCCAATTCAAAATACTTCTTACAATCTTCCTCTAAAATAGAAGGAGCAAAAGGTCTATAAAATTCTCTGTGTTTTACTCTTTTATTTAAAATATCTTTCATATTATTACTTCTACTATCTGCTAATATGCTTCTATTTCCAAGTGATCTAGGGCCATATTCACTTCTACCTTGAAACCAGCCTACTATCTTCTTTTCTGAAATTAATTGTGCCACCTTATTCAGATTACTTTTTTTATAATTAATTTGGTATCTGTCTAGCACCGACTTTATTTCTTTGTTAGAATACTTATTTCCCAAGTATGCATTCTTAAAAACTAATTTTTTATGCTTTTTTATTTTTAATTCTTTTAAATTATAATATCCCCATATTGCTAAACCAAAAGGAATGCCAGAGTCTGAGCATGCTGGAAAAATGAATATATTTTTAAATTTAGTTTTATCTAATATTTTTTTATTTGCGACTGAATTTAACCCAACTCCGCCTGCGATACATAGGTTTTCATTCTTAGTTATATTATATAAATCTTTGGAAATTTTTACGATAACTTTTTCTAGAGTATTTTGTAAGTTATATGCAGTACCTGCAAAGTATGGTTTTAATACATCATTTTTATATTTTACTTTTTTGTAATTCACATTAATAGGGTCAACTCTGTATGACGAATTAATTTGATTTAATACATCAGAGTATGGCATTCTTTGCATAAAATTTGAAAAATCATTAATTATACCTTTAGAAAAATAAGGAAATTTAATTCCTGATTTGCTATAACTTTTTCCATAGGGTGCTAACCCCATGGTTTTTCCCTCTCCACCAGTTCCCATTGCTAATATACGAGTAGATACAATATTATATAATGCCCCTAAGCCGAAAAATTTATAGTTTTTAATGAAGTTTATTTTGAAATTCTTTCCTTCAAAATATGAAGTTGTTTCTAAGTCACTCCCATTACCATCAACTATTAAAATTGCAGACTTTTTAAAACCACTAGTATAGTAAGTAGAAGCAGCATGAGCTAAATGATGACTAATAATTCTAATTCTATTTCTAGGAAAAAGGAAAATATTTTTCAAATAATCAAACTCACTAATATTAAAAGTTTTTCCAGAAAACTCCCATTGTTTTTTTCTAATCCAGTCACATACTAAAAGATCAATGTCTTCTATATTCTTTATTCCAAAATATTTCATACAGTAATCTACTGAGTGTAGAGGAAAGGTATAAGGATGTTTTTTTCTTAAGAGTCTTTCCTCTGAAATAGCTACATAATCTAAAAGATTTCCTCCTTCATCAGCTCTTACTATAGATGCGCCAGAGTCCATGTTTGCAAAAGATTGTATCCCAAGAATGAATTTGTATTTTGACATATGATATTAAAAACACATTTGTATAAAGTTATCAACTTAATAATATTATCATATATAAGCAGTAAAATTATTAATTTTTATTTAGCAAATTATAATAGTCTTTAGGTAAACCAATATCCGCCCAATTTTCATAAATTGGAAAAACTCCTAGTTTAAAACCTTTTTTTAGAGATATTTCTATTAATTCAGGCATATCAATTTTTTTATTAAATTCTAATAGATTTATTATATTTTCATTAAGAATATAAATTCCTGCTGCTACCAAATTTCTTTGAGTAGGTTTTTCTTCTACACCTAAAAGCTCTCCTAACTCATTATATCTCAATATACCGTAAGGTACTCTATGTTCGTATGTTGCAGCACCAATGATAGCATCTGGCTTATCTTCATTATAAAATTCAATAAAGGAAGAAATTGATAAAGAAGTCATTAAGTCTGCATTTAAGATAATGATTGGAGAGTTTATTTGATCCTTAATTAAAGATAAAGCACCGATAGTTCCTAGCTTTTTTTTTTCTTCGATAAATACAATATTTGATTTAAATTTTTTATTTGATATAGCTTTTATTATTTTTTCTTTAAGATAATTTACAGAAATATAGATAGTATCTATATTGGCTTTTTCAACGCTTCTGATTATTCTCTCCAATATCGAGATGCCCTTTATTTTAAGTAACGGCTTTGGAGTATTTTTTGTAATACTTCCTAGCCTTGAACCCAGTCCTCCTGCCATTATCATTGCACAATTTATTTCAGAGGACTCTAAAGCAATTATAATACTGTGAATTTCTTTGCTTTCGCTTATTACAGGAAGAAATGCTGGAAATATGTCGACTTTATTTATTTTAGAAAAATTTTTACTGTCTTCAAAAGCCTTTCCTAGTAAGGGTTTTTTGTTCATGCATTTCTCAACTTTTTCCTGTACACTAAAACCTTTAATTAGAAACCTTCTTATATCTCCATCAGTAAGTGTTCCTAAAATTTCTTTATCAGAATTTATTACTACCTGAAATTTTTCGTAAGTAGCATTCATTCTTTTCATTGCATTTAATATAGAAAAATCTTTTAGGGACAAATATTTTTTTAATTCTGAATTTCTTATAAGCTTATAATTTTTTCTATCTAAATTAACCATAATATAAATTATTAATTATACTAGTACTAAATGGCAATTAAGTAATCAATTTATTTGCAAAGTGACTAGCTATTTGCCAGTCAAAATTATTATCTATATCAATTGACTCCAGCTCATTTATTAAATATGGTATAGTTTTATTTGGAAAAAACGTCTGTTGTTTTAGAAAAGCAATCGTTTTAATTCCATAATAACAACCTGTGGGTTCTATAACTTTTTGAATATCTTTTTTAAATTTAATATCCTTTAAATACATTTTTTTATCTAAGTATTTTAAGGCAGTAACGTTATTTTTTTGATATTTCATAGCAACAATAGCATTACAATCATTATTTCTAATTAATTCCGTTGTACACTCTTTTATAGTTTTAACAGTTCTAAATGGAGAGGTGGGTTGTAATAAAACAAAATATTTTGGTAATATTTTTTTTTTTTTTATCCATTCAAGAAAGTGGTTTGCTACCTCTATGCTGGTGGAATTATCTTCAGATATTGATTTTGGTCTAATAAAGGGAACTTCTACGCCCATTTTTTTACTAAAATTAGCAATTTTTTTACTATCAGTACTTATAAAAACTCTTGCTTCCTTATAGGCTCTTTTAATACTATTAATTGTCCAATAAATAAGAGGTTTGCCATTTAAACTTTTCATATTTTTGTTGGGTAATCTTTTTGACCCACTTCTTGCAGTTATTATAAAAATTACTTCCTTAATATCTTTATATTTTCTGTTTATCATCAATATTCTTTTAAAAGAAAATGGTGCCGGCTAATAGATTTGAGCTCGCGATCCACTGTTTACCAATTAGTTGTTATACCAACTGTGCTAACTCGGAAAACCATAAAACATAAACTATTGTTAGTTAACATTCAAAACTTCAACAAAAGTATTACCAACTTTATCATTAGTTGCAATACCTATTTTTTTAACATCTGATAAGGGTAATGTGTCACTATGAAAAGCATAAAACCATTTATTCCCCTCGGGAGAAAAATCAAGATTATCATGAATAAAATTTCTTGAAATAGTTTCAATTGCAAGAAACGGTTGAGGGCCAAAAACTTCACCTTGTATAGTATTTATAGTTAAACTTGGCACATCATTTTTTGGACTTTTTTCAAGATTAATTTCTAATTTAATAGGCTTGACTTTTTTATGGTCAATATCAATAACATTTCTAAAACCTTCTAAAGATGTACAGTATCTAAATTTTACTTCAGGATATTTTTTTTTGATATTTTAATTAGCTGCCAAACAAAATCTACTTCATTTCTTAGATCTCTAAAGTCGTGACTAGCTAAACCAACTAAAGTAGGTAATTCATTATTTGCTCTTTTAAAAGCTTTATCCATTTCAAATTGGTCCATTGCACCAATCCTATTAAGAGGATTTAAAGCTCTACCTATCCATCTGCGACACTTACCACTTATTTGATAATTATCATGATTAGGATGATATATTTCCCATTCTTTAGTCGCAAGTCTCCAATCGCCAGACCTTCCATTTTTGAAATCAATATTTTTATTTAGGTCTTCAATATTTTCTACTGACATATTTGAAATATCAAAAGGTATCCATTGCTCTAAAAACCAGTTGCTATCTGGTCTTTCCGATTGAAAACCTGCTCTAAAAACTGAAGGAAACCAATTTCGTTCTATAATTTTTCTACATAGAATTTGATATAATTCAGGAGAGTTAACATAAGAAGTTGCACATCTATGAGCTTCTTTATATGTTGACATTGGATGAAAATGCCAATTTATTGTCTCTTGACTAATATTAAATTCTTTCACTATTTGTTGATAATGGTCAAAGATATTATGATAACCCATATCTCTTCTTCTGGGATTTATTTCGTAGCCAACATGATCTAGGCAGTGCCAATTAAAAATCCAGCCATTTTCAAAAGAGTCGTTGTATTTTGTTCTATAATCATCTGATAATATATTACATAACATATCATCTATTTTATCCCACGTATCATTATAATTTAATAGGTGTCCATTCAACATTGTAGCTACTTCTTCTTCTTTTCCACCAAGATCAATTTGTTTATTTTTAAGTTTTTCTAAATTTTCTCTAGAGCTTTTAATCCCTGTTACTTGATAAACATGAGCTAATCTTTCAAAAGTTGCATCTAGAGGTTCATAAAGAGGCCCTTCTGTATCAATAGCATGTACTATATTAACTACTTTCATTTTTCTATATTTTATATATAATTAAATTTTAGATAATTGCATGAATTTTCCTATTACTCAACACATATTTGTGTTTATTAACAATAAGCTTATTACTACTGATACAGTATTACCACTACTTTTCGAGCTTAGGGTTTACAACCCTAATTTTAAGGCTACGTTTGTGACCCACGACAAAAAAACTTTTAACGATTTAAAAAAGAATATAGTTATTTTTAATGCTATTAAAACTCTGGGAAACTTAAAATACTTTAATTTTAGAAATAAAAATAAATTTTTAAATATTTTTGAAAAGATAAAATTAGTATTTTTTATTTTTAAAATAGCAATTCTATCACTACGAAATAAAGCTACTGTTATTCACTTTAAACTATTGAATTATTGGCCATGGAGAATACTTTCAATATTTAATAAAAAAAGAATATTTTTTTTTGATAATGCCTTTCATACCTTTTTAGAGTTTGATGTGAGCAATATAAACCAAAGAAGACAACATACAAAGTTTTTGGATCAGGCTCCAATAGCTAATGCAGTTGTCACATTTAATAAAGATTGTAATTTACTAATAGATAAAAAAGTAGAAAAGATAGAAAAAATAATTACAAATCCTACTCACAATATGAAGGCATGGTTAGAGTATATTGAAAATAATTCTAAGGCTTACTTAAATGAAATTTTGAAAAATCCAATTAGCCTTGATAACAATAATATTTCTCTTATGCTAGGAACTCTTGATACTCCAATTACCTATTTAGAAAACAAAGACAGTGTGAAGGAATGTTTGGTAGATGTATTAAATACATTGAGAAAAATAAAAAAAAAAATGAAAATATTTGTTAAACCACATGTAATCAGCAATCCTCAAATATTTAATGAAATTTTATCTAAATACGAAGATCTTCCTATTATTTTAAATTATTTACATCCTGCAGTATTAGCAAATTACTCAAAAATATCTATCTGCAATTATTGGAGCTACTCTCAGCCACACGCAATGGCTCAAGGTGCCTTTGTGATTGAATATACACAATATAGTAAAGAAGCACTTAATCTTACTAATGGTCAATCGTACATGCCCCAATACGTAGATTACTTTATTAACAAAGATCAAGAAAAATTAGAAAATAAAATTAATTTATGTTTAAGTAAAAAGAAAAATCCTAAATCAATAGGTTCTGCTAATTTATCCTTACTAAAAAGAATTTATGGAAATTAAAACAGAAAATGTAGATAAAAAAGAAAAAAAAAATATTATATTATTTGCTGCTGGTGGACATGCTATTTCTGTTTACGAAATATTAAATGAACTTAACTTTTCGGTCATTGCCTATATAGAAAAAGAAAAAAAGAAGTGGCTTCAAAATATAAGTTTTTTGTCTGAAGATAGGATGATTGAGAAATACAATAATTTTCAAATTGCTATTGGATTAGGAGGCACTTATCCAAATCAATTAAAAGATAGACTTAAAAAAATTTTAGCTATTGAAAGTACAAATAATAAATTTGCGACATTAATTCATCCTAAATCAATAGTTGCCAAGGACGCATTAATTGAGGAAGGAGTAGTGATAATGCCTGGTGCAATAATCCGGTCTAAAGTTAAAATTGAAAAATATTCAATAATAAATACTGGAAGTATTATAGAGCATAATGCATTAATAAAAAAGGGTTCTCATGTTGCTCCGGGTGCCGTTGTTTTAGGTGCAGCATCTTGTGGAGAATGTTCTATGATAGGCAGTAAATCAGTAATCTTACAAAATAAAGTTTTAACTGACGGAAGTTTTGTTAAAGCAGGAGAAGTTTATAAATAAAAAAGTAAGTAAGGTTAGAATAAATTAAATTAATGTAGTATATTATAATTTTAATTTATAGATTAAATTTAAATATGACTTATCCTCATTCTGTAATGTTTCATCATTTTCACAGCAATTTTTATCCTAAAAGTCAAGGGAGTATAGATGAAAAGCAATTTGAAAAAATATTAGACTTTTTAGAAAAAAATTTTAACTTATTAGGAGCAGATAAATTTAGCGATAAAGTTCTTTGTAATAAACTAGAAAGTAATGATATAGTTTTATCTTTTGATGATGCACTTAAATGTCAATTTGATATTGCTCTGCCAAAATTAGAAGAAAGAAATATTAGTTGTTTTTTTTTTTATATACTCTTCTCCTTTTAAAAACGAACTTAATATGTTAGAGGTTTATAGGTATTTTAGGAATACCTGTTACAATAATATAAATGATTTCTATGATGATTTTTTTAAAATAGTAAAAAATTATAATGTAAAAGAATACGATATAGTTTATGAAAAGTTTAATCAGAAAAATTATTTAGAAAATTATAAGTTTTACACTTATGAGGATAGATGGTTTCGCTTTTTAAGAGATAGATATTTGAATAATAATTTATATTCTGAATTTATGATTAAACTTATGAAAGAAAAAAAATTTAAAAAAGAAAATTCTTTTTCAAAGTTATGGATGAATGAAAACAATATAAAATCACTCGAATCTAGAGGCCATGTTATAGGCCTTCATTCTTACTATCATCCCACCTTAATTGAAAATAAAAGTTATGAAGAACAGAAAAATGAATATACAAAAAACCTTAGACATCTTGAAGGTGTAATTGGAAAAAATAAAATATTCTCAATGGCACATCCATGCGGGAACTATAATACAGAAACTTTAAATATCCTAAAAGACCTTAATATAAAAATAGGTTTTAAATCAAATATGGTAAGAGAAAAAAAGTTATCTACTCTTGAAATACCTAGGCAGGATCACATTAATATTATAAATCAAATTTATTCTAATCACTAATCAATTAAAAGTTATAGTAAATTTTAATTATTTTTAGATTTTGCTAACTTGAATTCTACAATTATTTTTTACTATTAAATCGAAACAATAATAATTATTGTCAGTAAATTATATATTAATAAAATTTTTACAAAATCATCTATTGATTTTAAAGATCTCTCAAAGCATTAAAATTGACTTATTAATATCGCATTTATTATTATAAGCTACCTCCTAACAGAAAAAGTATTTCTAATAAGACTACCTCTCAAATATTTACTTGGATTTTTACTATCTATAAAGACCTTAAGGTTTTTTAAAGTTTTATTAAATTTGTTAATTGTATTATTTATATTTTCTGGTTGGGCATGAGCGAAGCACAAATTTAGTGTGCTTCCAATAATAAGTCCATTTTTTAAAAACTCTTGTCTTAACAGACTATTGAAAACATCAGATCTTAAGGGTAAATTGCTGTTAACTATTATTTGAGGCCACCAATAGTTCCTAGAAATTTTTAAAAAATTGTCTAACCTATTTTCTTGAATTATTTGGTTTAGATTGGTTACAATTTTCTTACCAGCTTCATTGGTTTTAAAAATAGTGTTGTATTTCTGTATTTTATTAATAGTTGCTAAAGATGCAGCTAAGGATATAGTATCGCCTCCAAAAGTAGTTGAAAAGAAGATATCTTCCATTAGTTTCATTATTTTTTTCTTCCCTACAATAGCAGATAAAGGATAACCATTAGCCATGCCTTTTCCAAAACAAGATATATCAGGAATTACCCCAAATTTTTTTTGAGCTCCACCTAAATCAATTCTAAAACCACTTATTATTTCATCAAATATCAATACAATATTTTCTTTCTTGCAAAGTTTTTTTAATTCTCTGAGAAAAGTTAAGTCTGTTTTAATTAATCCAGCGGGTTCTATAATTGCTGCAGCAAATTTATTTGGAAATTTTGTAATTAAGTTCTTAAAGCTTTTAATATCATTAAAAATAAATTTTTTTGTTAGATTTTTTATTTCTTTTGGAACACCAAGGTCTCTTGTAGATGATCCAATATACCAATCATGCCAGCCATGATAACCTGCTACAGCTATTAGATTTTTTGAGGTAAAAGCTCTTGCAATTCTAATGGCAGCCGTTGTGACATCTGAACCATTTTTACCAAATCTTACATACTCTGCACTAGGAATAATTTCGATTAATTTCTCGGATAGCAGGGTTTCTAATTTCGATGGAAGTGAAAAGATAGTACCTTTATTAATTTGTTGCATTACAGCTTTATCTACATCAAAATCACAATAACCTAAAGTTATTGGCAATAAACCTAATACATAATCCAAATAGTGATTACCATCTATATCTACTACTGATGCGTCTTGACCTCTTTCTATAAATAAAGGAGTTGCTCCTTTTGGCCACTGAATATAGCTTTTTGAAAAAGTTTGACTAGCCAAAGGAACAGCATTAACCGACCTTTTAAAAAAATTATTACTATCTTTATATCTGTCTCTGCAAGATACTTCATCTTTAATACTTTCATTGAAAGGAACTTCTCTATTCCTCATAAGTAGAATTGGATTTTGATATAGAAAAGTTAGGATTTGTTCCCAGCTAGCATAATTAGAAATATTTTTAAAAATTTGTTTGATAAATTCTAAATCTTTAATCTCGTCTACAGTCCATCTTAAAAAACTAAAATCCATGGTATTTTTTAAAGAAGACTTTCTGAATTTTCCAATTTTGGTTTTTTTTTTGCTAATACCATGCATATAAGTTGTAACATGCTCCTTAGAAAAATTATCTTTAACTGATTGATAGGTTTTTTTAAGAGTAGGGAAAGTAAATGCTTCTACATCTAATCCATCTGGATAAGTTCTATCAAGAATGTTTGAAGCATAGTCAGTTTTTTCTTTAATAAGAAGAGAAATAACATTATCAATTAAATTGCAATCAATTAGTGGACAGTCTGCTGTAAGTCTTACAATTACATCTGGTTTTTTTTCTAGAATTGCTATCTCATAAAATCTTTTTAAAACGTTCCTATTACTGCCTCTATATATATTTACTCCTTTAATTTTTTTGCATTCTTTTACTAAAGGGTCATTGCTTGAGTCTATTCCTGTGGCTATATATATTTTATTAACCAGCTTAGACTTCTTAATTCTTTCAAGCATTCTTACAATCATAGGCTTGCCTGCAAGGTTTGCCAAAGCCTTGTTTGGGAGTCTAGAAGACTCTAGTCTTACTTGTACTACACATAATACTCTATTTTTTGAATGCATCGTTTAACTTTATTTTCCTTGCTTAATTTCTTATCTTTATTTTCTCTTTAAAATGTATGTATATATTTTTTAATTTTCTTTCAGAATATTTTATATTTTTATCATGATATTCTATTGTTTTAAAGTTCTTATTATTTACATATAACATCAGAATTATCATTAGTTGTTGAATTGTTTACTTGCTTTTTTAGATTACTATTAAAAGAATAATGTTTGTATAACATCCACATAATCTGCAATGAAATAAGGATATTTACTATATATACAAAATTATAACTCTGAAAGTATTTGTAAATTATAGCTCCTGAGTTGCTAATTAAATAAACACCTAGTCCTAAAATAAAAGCAGTTAAATAACCATTTTTTCTTTTTGAAAGATATTCCTTTTCTTTTTCTAGTGTTAATTTTTTTTTATATAAAAAATCCATAAAAAGAAGACGAATAAAGTTTAATCCAACCCAAATTAGTCCTGCTAAGAAACCTACAGCAATCATATCAATTATATCATTAGAAAAGTTATCTTCTGTATAAGTTGTTTTTTTATTTTCATTAGACTTAAATTTATTACTTTCAGTTTTTTCAGGCAAATACTTGTCTATTTCTTTTTTATTATTTTCTTTCCATCTATTTAGTATCCATACTTTTGTAGTAGGAGTTAGATTTTTTAATCCTTCATTTTTCTCTAATGCTGATTTTAATTCTTCTATAGTTTGATAAACATCGTTGAGAGTTCTATAAACATCTTCATTTTTAAGGTTTGAATTAACAGAAAAAAGAAATAGAAAGATGAGTAGGTGTTTCATTTAATCTATTCCTAGTATTTCACTTCTCATCTTCTTTCTTTCTTCATCAGAAATAACTTTATCTTTATTATGGTGGAGGGGGAAGGATTCGAACCTTCGTACTCAAATGAGGGCAGATTTACAGTCTGCTGATGTCTTCACAGAACTACCCTGATTTCTTATACTTTCAATAACCCAACACCT
>MDTB01085516.1_pt1 | contig 31978 bp, 35 predicted proteins | sample 811161 | NCBI WGS metagenome assembly MDTB01 (sample SAMN05326650, study PRJNA326480) | marine metagenome | isolation source: seawater | place: Mediterranean Sea | collected 2009 | reverse complement strand
CCTCAGAGATGGCAAAGAAATACGTCGCAGATAACAAGTAGCTGGCCAGACGGCGGCGCAGAAATTGCATCTAGAATGAGCAGGGATATGGGCGGAGAGGAATTTGCTGCTACCATACCAGGTGCAGTTAGATTTTTAAGATGGTTGCCTACAGCTAATTTCGGTGCTAGTGCAGCAAGAGTGTACACGGGATCAGATCCTGACGGCGCAGGAGGAAGTAGGGTTATTATTGCTCCGCCCGGTTCTTCAAGTAGTCGTCCAGTTTCATCTACTTTTGATGTAGACGAATCGACAAATTACCTTAATAGAGAGCAAGAGCAAGCAATTGGAAGTGCTGTGTCTACATTTGCAAGAGGCCCAGGTATAGTAAATATAAAACTGTTTCCAGAGAGGAATGATGCAGGAAGTAGAAAGATAAAAATAGAAGCTACACCTTCTAATATTATGCCAAGAGGTTTTATTGGAATGGGAACTCAAAGAGATGAACTTAGATCAAGATTAACAAACCTTAGGCTTCCCGGAGCACAATCTATAGTAGTTACAGTAACAATTAAAAGCGCTGAATAAAAAATGAAAGTCACTGATTCAAAACTTAGATCAATTATTAGAATAGCTATATCTGAAACTATCGGTATAAAAAATGAATCGTTAGAGTCTACATTCGGAGCAGATATTGGCCAGACAAGAAGCTTTTCATCTGATAGTAAATTTGATAATGATGATGAAGATCAAGTAGATCAGCAAGATGGAATAGTATTTCCCATAAGAAGAGTAGACAGACCCTCCTCTTACGGACCATTTAACCTGCGGAGACCGCCGATTCCTTCTCTTGCAGCAAAATATGCTCCTGATGGTCCTGAGCCTAATCCTAGACTGTATAACAGATATAGCAATTATAATCAGCATCTTGGAATAGATATAGGTGTTCCGGTAGGTACTGATGTGCTCGCGCCAGTATCAGGAGAGGTAATTGGTTCATCTGGTCATACGATGAAAATATTGGGAACAGATGGAAGAGAATATACTTTTAATCACCTGGATAGTTTTTTATACTCTACTGGCCAAAATGTTTCTGCTGGGCAAGTTGTAGCAAAGAGCGGAAATAAAGGTCCATCAACTGGTCCTCATCTTCACTTTGCTGTAAAGCAAAACGGAACTGCTATAGATCCAATGAGGCTATATGGATCGACATCAATTGCCGGGATAGCATAAAGTGAAAATCAGTAGAAGAGATATTAGAGCATTAATTAAAAATATAATAATGCAAGAAAGCTTAGAAAGTACATTTGGTGCTGATATTGCAAAGAGGTCATGGACTGACTATAATTCTTATTTTGATTCTGCTGATCCTGGAACCCAGCAAGATATACAGCCTTCTAGCTCTGGTCTTTCTCAAGAAGACATAGGAAGAGCACAAAGCGCCACTGTTCAGTCATCAGAAAAACTTGATAGCTTCTTTTCAAATGTACTATCAGGTCTAAGTATTCCTGCATCTAATTACCCTGAGGCATTAAAACTATTTAGAGCACAAGCAAGATTAGAAAATGCTGCCTCTAGAAATAATCCGCTTGCAACTACACTTGGAGGATCATCATATGATTTAGATCCTGCAAATCCAATATTCAACAGTGTAGGTGTTAAAAATTATGCAACATTTGATGATGGAGTAAGAGCCACAATAGATACTTTTATTAATCAGAGATATGCATATAAGTATGAACCGATTATAAACGGGCTTAGATCGGGAATGACTGCTGTTAGCATACTCACTAATAATGATGCTAGAGAAGGATTTGACACATGGGGTGGTAGTAGCGGCGGGAGATATGCTGATAAAGTTCTAAGAATATTATCAAGAGGAAATGTTAGCATTCCTCCAAGAATGAATATAGACAATTCTACAGGATCAGCTTTTTCTTAACTGATTCATATATTGCCCTTCTTTCTGGCATAGATTTTGCAAATAGCTTTATTAGCTCACCAGCCTTGGCGTTAGCCTGGTCTTCTATATATCCTCCCGCATCCTGGATGATACCCTGGAGCTCTCCTTTCTCATCTTGCATAAGGTGGGTCATTTCGTGAGCTAAAGACCTTAGAATGTCAACCAGGGCCCTGTTTTTGCAATATATTTTTATAATATTTTTGCCCCTATGATATGCTGCTGTTGTAGCTATGTCATGATTTTCTCTATTTGAAACAAGATATATTTTAAAATTACCGTCAATCGGAAGGTTGTCTGCGCAAAAATTTATAAAATCACCTGCGAGTATAGCTTTGTCACTATTGATATCAAGATTGTCATCTATGTATAGTTTTCTCATTTTATTATCTTAGCACCTGTATTATGAAACTTTCTTTTGATATAATTATTATTAAGAAGCCAATATAGACCGGAGGTTTAATACAATCTACAAAAAACCTAACTATACATAATACTATTTTATACAGACTACTTTAAGGAATTTATAAGAGGTGAAAGATTATTTTTTAAATCAAGTAACTACTTTTATCAGGAGATAATAAACATGACAAATATCGGTAAAAAGACAAAAGCTAAAATTAAAATGATAGAGATGGGAATTGTCCCAGCTTTAACTGGGACTGAGCTTAGAAATATGTTATCATCGCTAACAAAAGAAGAAAGAAGAACAGCAAAGAGAAAGTTTAGAAAGATATGGAGAAAAATTGCAAAAAGCAATAGTCAATATTCATATCTAGTAGACAAGAAAGCTAGAGGGGAAATTCCTGATGAGTATACGCTAAAAAATAGAGCAAGAATAGTTACGGCTTCTATAGTAAATAAAATAGACTCAGATTGAAATATCTACACCCGTTTTATCTGAGGATTCTTGTAGGAAGGTTGATATCGAGTGTCTACCTATCCCTAATGAGACTGAGTTGAATCCTACCGGTACCATCTGGATCATTCCTATTGCATCTCCGGATGAGTTAAAAACTATGCTTCCTGAGCTGCCGCTTGTTGCAGGAATTGTAAAGAAGCAAACTCTATCTGAATTGCATCCTGAAAAGAATCCTTCAAAGTGAAGCAAAATACCGTCTTCTGAGATGTTTAGGGGAGAAGATATGGCATATATTTTTTCTCCTATATCCGGTACATCTTTGGCTAAAGAGACGTTTTCGTCAATAGGCATGCCTGAAGAAACTAGACACAGATCAGACTGGGTATCCATATGCACTATTTGCCCAAAATAATTCATTCCTGTCTGATCAGTTACCCACAAATCACTAGAGAAATATCCTGAACTATCAGATGAGTTTCTGAATACGTTGCAAAAATGTGCAGCTGTGAGTGTATATGTTAAACCATCAACACTTTTTACTGAAAGCCCAGAAGCTGTAGCTTCAAATATTACACCCTCACTAATACAGTTATTTTCATCATAGTCTAAATACATTCCTGTTTCTGTCTGATTGCAAGAATAATATGTAGAAGAAATTCTGAGATTTACAAAGTTATCTTTATGAAATTCACTAAATTCTAGATCTTCTGAAGAATTTATAGATAGAAGTAGAGCAATAACAGAAAATATAACTATTAGTATTCTATTAAGATATTTCAGATAAGATTTATTATTCATAATCTCTTTTTAGTAGTTCTCTATAGATGTAGTAGTAGTATAGTAGTAGATTATTATATTATAAGAGATACACTACTGGTAGAAAATGTTTATTTTTTTTTAAAACATTTTATGAAAATCTTGTTAAGATTATATCTACAATCAGTAATTCGAGCATACTTAATTGATAGATAGATCTCTATCGTGCTAAACAGGTGTAAAGACAATGTCAATATTCAGAAATCACAAAACATCAGCAGATAGATCAGCCTCAGATAGAAGCAGACACAAGCAAAAAATAAAAAAGGCAATCAGGGAAGGTGTGCATCACATAGTATCTGATGAATCTATTATTGGTCAAGATGGAAAGAAAAGAATAAAAATACCAGTAAGAGGCATAAAAGAGTACAGGCTTGTTCACGGACAGGGAAAAAATAATAAAAAAGTAGGATCAGCACCAGGAAAAAAAATAAGAAGAGGGCAAAAAATAGGTGAAAAGAAAAAATCAAAACAGCCCGGATCTGAAAAAGCTGGCAATCAAAAAGGCGAAGATTTCTATGAAGTCGAGATAACATTAGAAGAATTATCTCACTATCTTTTTGACAGTCTGGAGCTACCTGATCTTGAGAAAAAGAAATTCTCAGACATGGTTTCTGAAAAATTTAAAAGAAAAGGGTATAGAAAGAAAGGGATAAGACCTAGACTTTCAAAAAAAGAAACTCTTAAAAATAAAATTAGAAGAAAAAATGCAACAAAAAGAGTTGACGGCGAGGTAGATGAAGATTTTTCAATTCATGAATCTGACCTGAAGTATAAGCACATTCAAGTAAAGAAAAAAGAGAACTCTAATGCAGTTTTGTTTTTTATGATGGACACCTCAGGATCTATGACAAGGCATAAAAAATTCATAGCAAGATCATTTTTCTTTTTACTTTATCACTTTATAAGAAACAAATACGAAAACACAGAAATAGTATTTATATCACATAGCGTAGACGCAAAAGAAGTAACTGAAGATGACTTTTTTAAAAAAGGAAGTGCAGGAGGAACTCTTATATCCTCAGCTTTAGACAAGTGTTTAGAGATAACAGAAAAGAGATATCACCCTAATAGCTGGAACATATATGCATTTCATTGTTCAGATGGCGATAACTGGATAGAAGATAATAAAAAGGCTATTTCATTATCTACAACTTTAAAAAATATATGTCAAATGTATTGCTATATACAAATTGGTGATGAATCTGAGTCTTCTCATTTCTGGACTGACGGGGGAATGGCATCAGCATATGCGCCTCTTGTAGACAATAAGTTTAAAATTGTTAAAATGTCTGACAAATCATCAATTTGGGAAGAGTTTAGAAAACTATTTGGAGGAAAGATATAATGTCTTCTTGGACTTTTGAAGAGCTAAAATCTTGGGATGAAAAAATATGCAAAGTTGCTGAATCTTTTGGCCTAGATTGGTTTCCTATTACTTACGAAGTATGTGATTATTATGAAATGATTGGTCATATGTCTTATCATGGAATGCCTTCACACTATAATCACTGGTCATATGGAAAGTCTTTTGAAAGAACACATCAGCTTTATAATGCAGGTATGGAAGGACTTCCCTATGAGCTAATAATTAACTCAAATCCTTCAATAGCATATCTCATGAGAGAAAATCCTCTTTATTTGCAAGTTTTAATAATGGCTCATTGCATTGGCCATAGTGATTTCTTTAAAAATAATAAAACTTTTGAAAAAACCAAGCCAGATACTTGTGTTAGCAGAATGAGAAATGCAAAGAAAAGAATTCAAGAATATACAGCAAATACAAATATAGGTGTTGATAAAGTAGAGTCTTTTATAGATTGCCTTCATTCAATAAGATTTCAAACTGAAAGAAATAGAATAAAAAGATTAAGCAAGGATGATGTAAGAAAAAAGCACATTAGAATGGTAAATTCTTTTGATAATTCTGATAAAAGAATAAGCTTTGACATGAATAAAAAACTACTAGAACCAGACTATGACATACTTTCATTCTTATCTGAAAACGGTACTCACTATGAGGACTGGCAATTAGATTTAATAAATATAGTAAGAGAAGAATCTCTATATTTCATACCTCAGATTCAAACAAAAATAATAAATGAAGGTTGGGCATCTTTTTGGCACTTTAAAATATTAAATGAGCTAGAATTACCTCAAGAGTTTCACTTGCCATTTTTAAAATCTCACAATCAAGTTGTCAGACCTCACATATCTCAGATAAACCCTTATCACGTAGGATTTTATCTATTCAACAAAATAGAAAAAGAAATGGGACTTGATGAATGCTTCTTTATAAGAGAAGTTCACAATGATGTTTCAGCTATAAGATGCTATTTAGATATAGATGACTTTAGAGAGCTTAATCTTTTTACATACAGTAATAAGAAGGATTATATTTCAATTGATGATATATCAGACAAAGAGGGGTGGAAATTGATAAGAAATGACCTTTTATCAACAATAGGTACTAATTCAATGCCAAGAATATTTGTATCAGATATATCTAATAGCGGCGAGCTTATCATTGAACACGATCACGATGGAAGAGATTTAGATCTTGAATACACAGAAGAAGTCGTTAATCAGCTTACTCATCTCTGGCCAGATGGTGTAAAGTTTTTTACAATAATAGAAGAAGAACCGTTCGAGATATGATATAATAACAATAAATCACAGTGAGGAGAGATATAAATGTCTAAAGATAAATTTTTAGATCTTATTAAAAATCAAAGAAAACAAAAGAAGAAAGAAAAGTTTGAAGGTACGTTTCTTGACTATCTGGAATTGCTAAACAAGGATCCCAGCATAGCTAAGCTATCTCATAAAAGGCTTTATGATATTTTATCATCTCACGGTGTTGAAACATTGAAAGATGATAATCCAAGAAAGCACAAGCTTTTTGGCGGCGACGACGTAAAAATATACAGGTATTTTGAAGAAGAGTTCTTTGGAAATGAAAGAGTTATTTCAAAAATAATGAGATTTTTAAGATCTGCGTCTTTAAAAGGAGAAGAGAGTAGACAAGTTCTCCTTTTAATGGGACCAGTTGGAGCAGGAAAGTCAGCACTAGCAGAGCACATAAAGAAGTCTCTTGAAGGATCAACTTACTTTCAGCTTGATGGCGACCCACAGTCTGGAGAGCCTCTTCAGCTTGTACCTAGAAACCTTAGGCCGAAATTTGAAAAACTTCTTGGTGTAAAAATAGAAGGTGACATCAGCCCGATTGCAAGATATAAGCTTCTAGAGGACTACGCAGGAGAATATGAAAAATTTCCAGTAAAGGAAGTTTCTTTTTCTCAAAGAGCAAGAAGAGGAGTTGCATCAGTACCTCCAATGGACGCAAACAGCCAGGATGTAAGTGTACTAATAGGTTCTGAAGATATTTCAAAGCTAGACAAGTTTGCAGAAGATGACCCTAGAGTACTATCACTTAACGGTGCTTTCAATGTTGGAAACAGGGGAATAGTCGAGCTTATTGAGATGTTTAAAAACGAAATAGAGTTTTTACATACTGTCATAACAGCAACACAGGAAAAGAGAATTCCTAGTCCTGGAAAGCATGATATGATTCATTTTGACGGAGTAATACTTGCTCACTGTAATGAATCAGAGTGGAATAGGTTTAGAAGTGAACACACAAATGAGGCAATACTAGACAGGGTTGTAAAAATAAATGTTCCGTATATTCTTGAATTGAATCAAGAAGTAAAAATATATGAAAAATTGCTTTCAAGATCAGATTTTGAGGCGCATATAGCTCCGCATACTCTTCAAGTAGCTTGCATGTTTTCAGTTCTTTCAAGGTTAAAGCAATCTCAGAAATGTGATTTATTGACAAAAATGAAAATATACAACGGCGATAACGTAATAGAGAAAGGTAGAATAAAAAAGATTGACATAAAAGATCTTAGAGATGAAGCAAGAGATGAAGGAATGACTGGCATATCGACAAGATTTATCATGAAATCAATCGACTCAGCACTTTCTGACTCTGACCGAGGAATGATCACACCAAACTCTATTATTGATTCAATGATAAAACAGGTAAAGGACCAGATAGTAAATGAAGAAGATAGAGACAGATACCTGGAAATACTTCAAAAAATCATTAGAGAAGAATATTTAAAAATTCTTGAAAATGAAATAGCAAAAGCATTTATAGCTGCATATGAAGAGCAGGCTCAGTCTTTGTTTGATAGCTATCTAGACAACGCAGAATGCTATACTAATAGAACAACAGTAAAAGACAAGATAACAAGAGAAGAAAGAGAGCCAGATGAAGACTTTATGAAGTCTATTGAAGAATGCATTGGAATTGTCGGATCTTCTACTGACGGATTTAGAGCAGATGTTACTGCATATATGTTTGCTAAAATGAGAAGGGGTGAAAAAATAGACTATAAAAGCTATGGTCCCTTAAAAGAAGCAATAGAATCATATCTAATAACATCTGTTAAGGATATAGCAAGAATTGTAACTAGAAGCAAGTCAAGAGATGAAGACCAGAGAAAGAAATATACAGACATGGTAAAGACTCTTATAGAAGATTACGGATACAATGAAGACTCTGCTGAGGAAGTTTTGACATATGCATCAAATAATCTCTGGAGAGATTCGTAAAGATGTATGTGAAGTGTTCTTCACCAAGATATTTTAAAAGAAATATTGCAAAAGAAGGAAAAAAAATATTTGATTTTTCAAATAATTTTGGCTCACTATTTGTAAAAAAAACTATAACTGACAGCATAGTACAGAAATATATTCTTTCAAATCCTGAATCAAAAGATGGAAACATAATTAAAAGTCTTGTAACTGATGCAGCAATAAGATCAGAAACTTTATCTGCAACAAGTGGCGAAACATGTCTTAACATGGCTTCTATTATGATGAAATCACTTGAAGATAAAATAAATGTTGAAAAAATATCAGATACAATAAAGACAAATTCGAAAAGGCTGGAAAGGTCAGACTTAGTATCACTTTCTAATATTATATTTAAAGAAAATAGCATTCAATCAAAGATAGTGTTGGATATTTTTGATACAATAAATTTTACATATCCAGTCTTTATAGAAAGGACAAATCATGTAGATACTTCTATTTCAATTTCTAACGGATTTAACTTTAAGATAAAGGTAGATTCAAGATACTTGAAGTCTGGAAAATGGAATAGATCAAATGTCAAGATCTTTGTTATAGATGGCTTTATTGAGTCAGTAGGTGAAATACACCATCTTTTAGAAAGTGCATCAAGCACAAAACAGCCAATAGTAATATTTGCAAGAAACTTCTCTGAAGATGTAGAAAATACCATTCTTTATAATTTCAAGAGAGGAACAATAGATGTCTTTCCGGTAAGTGTAGGATTTGATGAAAATACACTTAATATACTAAACGATATTTCAATATGCTCAGGGGCTAATCTTGTATCTTCTATAAAGGGAGACCTAATATCAAAATCTACTAAAGAAGATCAAGCAGTAATAGACGAAATATTCATAAACAAAAGCTCAATAACAATAACGAAAAACAATGAGTCTCCAATGTTAAAGTCTCACATGTCATATCTTACAGGAAAAAGAGATGAAGCATATGATACAAAAGATTTATTTGACATCTTTAACAAAAGAATAAGATCAATGATATCTGGAAAGGCTGAGGTGAAAATAGGTACTGATCTATACAACAAAGATATTCGAATAATTGAAAAACTAGATTTAATAATGAGAATAATAAGATCATATATGTCTTCAGGTGTGATATACAGAAAAGACTTCCTAGGGTCTTGCAAAATTTTAGACGATTCAACAGTTGATAATTTTCCATATCCTGCATCTTCTATTATACTTTCATCAATAAATGCAAATAGCCTTATTAATTCATTATCTTCTATTGGACATATTATTTACGAAGATAGATAGTTGCCATAATATATATTTAGGCAACAATAAGGAGGCATTACTATGTCTAGAACCAACGTAAGACAATCAATCCATGATATGGTGGATTTTATGAAAACAAAATTAAATACAAACTTAGTTGAAAGCGAACTAGAGCTTGATCAAGAAACTGCAACAAAAGTAACTGGAATAGTTGATTTATCTATATCACAGGCATTTTCATTGGCATACGGCAGTGTAGACTCAGCTTTGACAGCATTTGAAAATGATATAAAGAAGTCTTCAACAAAGTCTTCAAAAAAATCAACTAAGAAGTAGGCTACTATCTTGGCTGGAACAAAACATTTAATACAGTGTCATTGTATTCTTCCCCAATATAGGAATATGAATGACCCTTTGTTCCACAAGTTTGTAGTTTATTCTACGCTAAACGACCAGGGCGAAGCAAACATCAGCTTAGCAAAGTGCAATAATTGCGGTGTCGTTCACAAGGTTATTGATTTTTGCAAATCTGAAGTAATGATTGGTCATGAAGATTCTATGGCCGTAGTTACTATAGAAGATGTAAGATCAAATATTCCTGAAAAAATAGCTGAAATTCTTGAAAAGCATCACTGCGATATTGCAACTTGGCAACAAGTAGAAGATATATTTGACAATGAAGAGTGGGGCTCAGTTGTAACTATTTCTACGCAAAAGGCTGGAGACTCAACGCAGATAAAGTCTGTTAAGATAAACAGTGAGTCTAGATTTAAAGTCAAAGCTGATTTAAGAAAAGATGAGATGACAATAAGATGAAATATGGTAAGACAAAAGAAGAAGTTGACACTGAAAAAATGATTCAGTGTAGAGAAATTGTAAAAGAAATAATGGATTTCGGAGTCAATGAAAATCAGAAGCTTCAAATTATAAAGCTTCTTTCTTGTGAATTAGAAAACGTAAACGTTATGAAAGATATAGTTAGAATTGTAGAATGTTCTTCTGGTGAAGAAGAAAGCAATAAAATCATTTTGACCTAAGGGAGATAAACATGTCAGAATTACTAGATAAGTGGAGTGAATTAAAGGTTTTAGTAGAAAGCTTGGAGCTTGATGTTCACAAAAATGCAAATGGAAACAAGTCAGCAGGTGTAAGAGCCAGAAAAGGTCTTCGCCTTGTTAAGTCAAGAGCGGCAGAGCTTGTAAAAGAATCTCTTGCTGTTGGAAAAGAATAGCTTTTTATTAGAAACACAGTAGGTAGATGTCAGCTATAAAAAATAGTATTGAAAAAGAGCTTTCAAGACTTTCTGAAAAATTTTCAGGAAGATGCTCTGCTGATGTAAGGGCTGAAGCTCTTGATATTTCTTTTAATGGAGAATCTTATCAATACGGTATGATACACTATCCGTTTGGAGAAAGAAAGTGTTTTATAAAGAAAAGTCAGGAAGAATATGAAGATCTTCAGTGTACAAGAAATTTCTGGTGGCAGGATAAAAAATCTAAAGATTCTGTAAGAAGATTAAAAAACAACATAGAGCAAGGCCTTCAAGAAGCAAATATGCTTAGAGTAAAAGAGCTTGAATGCCTTGTTCATCTTTCTTATTCTTTGCCAGAAAACTACTCCGTCGCTGAAGTGGGATTTAGATCTCCTGTCATACTTGATTATTTTTTAAAAAACGGATCGAGAAAAGCAATCGGATATGATGTTGTAGATTATAATATTTTATTAGCTAGAGAGCTAAAGTATGAAGTCTACAAGTCAGATATAGGTTCTGATGACACTGCGATGGATCTCTCTGATATAGATGTAGTTATGTGCTATCAGGTTCTAGAGCATGTAACTAATCCGCTTGCTGCAGTTCGTAGAATATACGATTCGATGAAAAGCGGTTCGTTTTTTCACGTAGAGATTCCAATTGAGCCAGACGTTCCTAGAATTGAATGGGGACACCTTTACCCGTTTCACAACGGCGATATTGAGGAGATATTAAAAATTGCTGGATTTACGCTAAGATATTCAACAGATCATGTCTGGAAAGATGGACCTGAAGTTAGAAGAGTTTTTTGCAAAAAGGAATAGATTTATATATGGGCCCGAAACGGTTTCGACGGGGTAACGGAGAGCAATAGTGCAAGTGGTCACACGAAACAGTGGACCTTAAACACGGTTTCAAAAACTTAATTGCCAATAACAATTATTATTACGACTCTGCCCGCTTAGCGGCTTAGTTGTCTGGGTTTTCGATGACCTTGTCACCCAATATCGAATAATAGGTAGAGATCCTATGAAAATAAAAAATCACAATGGTTACCCTGATTTAATCAGGTGGTTTTCCAAGGCTACATAGGAAAAGGGAATTTTTGTAGCTACCTTTCTAGTTTGGGAATAAACTAGACAAACTTGTGAATGACTTGACCTTGAAATTATTGCGGACGCGGGTTCGACTCCCGCCGGGTCCACCATCTATATTACTCCATTAGATAAATAAAATAGATAATATATAGTCTACAGAAATACTTTCAGCAGAGAGGCAGTTGAACTATGGACAACAAATTAAAAGACAAGTTATTTAAAAAATATCCTGAAATATTTTCCAGTGATATTTTCTTTATTGATGAAAATAAAATAATCATCGAAGGAGACTGTTGCAACTGCTTTGAAACAGTTGACAAGATCTGTTATGCTTTATCACAACTTGTGAAAAAAGAAGAAAACATAGACTTGAATCTTTATGAAAATGACTGGGATACTACACTCCAGGGTGAGGCAGCTTCTTTTGGACATCTAGATGATACAGTAGAAGAACCAGATGAAGTGCAAGAAGAGACAGACTTGTATGCAACTTATGGTGGTGACTAGTAGTCAATCACTATGTTGTGATTATCTGTAAGTTTCAAATTCCCATACTGCTGTCAATATTACATTACCTGGATCCAGTGTAGGATTCACGCTTATACCTATAATATTGCCTTGTCCGTAGACTGAAGGCATTCCAAAGTTAAACGTATAAGAATTATTGGGACTGCTTACATCCACGGTAACTTCTTCTTCAGCTGTGCCATTTAGAGCAGATTGACCATCAACATTTGTATGAAAACCTATAACAGTATTTCCACATGCTGACGATACTCTAAACATAACTTTTACTAAAGATCCTGCGTAAGGTGCAATCATTCGTGTATCACTGTCGCCTGGTGCACCTGAACCATTTGTATAAAAATTTACGTAATATTTGCCATTATCAGCAGGATTATATTTATGCACTGTGGTGTTAATCTCTCTTGCTCTTAAAGATCCTGATATTACTACATCTCCACCAAATACAGCTGTTCCCTTTCTTCCAGTATCTTTGGAGTTCGTAGAACCTGATACGAAGAAGTTAATATCGCTTGTCTGGCTCGGCTGCATTGAGTTTGGACCAACAGAAGACCCAGAGAGCATCACTATTCGTCGATGATCAATAACGCTATATGCCCCTAGTCTTAAAATTTCTTCTTGGCCTGATCCATTATGAGTTGAAAAAACTAGGTCATTAGAAGTTGCAAGATGAACCATATTTGCAGTTGCACCAGCTTGTCCCAAGAATTGAAGAGTAGAGCTGTTTGCATTATCATCCCGCTGAATTGTAACTGTAGGGGCAGAATCCTCTATGTGCAGTATTGAAGTAGGAGAATTTGTACCTAGTCCTAGCCTACCAGAGCTGCCCTGGAGGTGTAAAGCAGGATGATTGCCATCGACGTGATCAGTAGCTGATTTAACTTCAAAGTCAACATCAACACCGCCGTCATTGAAGACGATCATATCTTGTGAGTCATCTTCGGTCATGTGAATCATGTCTATGCCACCAGCAACAAACTCAATCTGATCAACTGCTGTGAAGTCCATGTAGGTATTACTATCACCAAGGTGCTGTAGTCTTTTAGATATAGCTATATCTGCTGTATGACTTCCGTCTATTCCAACTACAAATGTTCCTGCACCCATTGATGAAACACCATTAGGGCCAAAACCAAATCTCCCATCTGCTCTAGCTCTAAATACTGTGTCTCCATCCCCGTCTTCCATCTCTAGAAGCCTAGACCCTGATCCATTACCTTCAGTTAGCAATTTTAAAACATGCCCTGCTGATGGAGAGTCGTTATCTATTTTTGCAACAAAGTCATTAGAAACTTTTCCTTCAACATTTAATACGCCGCTAGTTACTAGATCTCCTCCGAAAACTGAGACACCAGATCCCCTAATTGCTCCATTTGATGATCCAGATACAAAAAATGTAACATCTGATCCATTATTATTGTCTTGTCCAAGAAAAAACTTATTTCCCACTTTAAAACCCTTGCTCTTTTAGCTATCGCTCTTATACTATATATTTTAAACTACAGGCCAAGTTTATCATAGATAGCAATAAAAATAAATTAATTTAAAGCCTGTACACTTTTACAGCTGTGATTAAATTAACTATGCTACTGGATCAAATATGAACAGTTGCAGTACTTTATACTAAACTAGATAAGGAGAAAAAATGAGTACATTAATTAGAAGAGCAATGCCAAGAGGAATTTCAAGACAAGAATTTCTAACACCTTTTGATACAATATTTGATGACATGGTTTCAAGTATGTTTCCTACATTTTCAAATGATTTAGGCGATGATTTTTTTGCAAGAGGTTCTTACCCAAAGGTAAATGTAATAAATAATGAAAATACCGTAGAGATAGAAGCGGCAATACCGGGAATGGAAAAAGATGAAATAGAAGTATCCATAACAGATGGAATTCTAACAATACGAGGAGCAGGCTGCCAAAGAGAAGGAATATCAGATTCTCAATATGTAAAAAGAGAAATAAAACGATCTTCTTTTAGAAGGTCTTTCACTTTAGGAGAAAACTTGGATCATAGCCTTATATCTGCTGATTTCGATAAAGGTATCTTAGTACTATCAATTCCAAAGATAACGCCAGAGGAAAAGAAGTCAAAAACCATGAAAATTAATATAACATAAATACATACTGATATACTAAAACAGGCGCTTTATGCGCCTGTTTTTTATTGTTAGATTAATTCTGGATGCGTGCTATCAAAAACATGATATAAACTATATAATAGCTTGCCTTATTCAACCACGTACAACCTGGGTATCTCTAGAACAACCCTGTAGCCTATAGCTAGATTCATATTAGAAACAGTAGCAAGTGTAATAACAAATATCGATAAGCTCAAATATGAAAATTTTTTGAAACAAAGCTTTAATCATATATTTATTTTTTTCTTGAAGGCAGAAATGATAAAGTTTATTAAAAAAAAATTAAACCTTATTGACAAAGATAAATGCTATCATGTCATAGTCCCAGACGATGTAGACAGGGAGCTAGTAGACACAATGAAAGATCTAGGCTTCTCAGAAGAGGAAATAAAAAAATTTTTGAAAATTAGAAATATTAACAGTTAGTCTAAAATTGAATATTTATTATTAGTACATAGCTATATAAATAGTATCGTGTACAGGGATTCAAAGATTCGCTTCATGATTCAAAAAAGTTTCTATTTTTTTAATTATTCTTTTCTCAAGTTGGCATATTCTCATTCTTGTAACACCAAATATATCTCCAATTTCCTGAAGAGTCATGGGTCCATTTTTAGCAGCTATAAGCGTGCAGTTCATAGATTCTTTGTGATCAATCCACTGTCTACACTCAGTTTTATTACATTGCGTCATATAGCATGAGTGAGCTTCAAAACATTTCATATTCGACCTCTTTAAAAGTTATTAATTACAATTCTATCACAAGAAGGAGAGATTAACAATGTCAATTAAAAATAGAAAGGTATTTATCTTAGATACGTCAGTTTTGCTTTATGATAAAACTGCGATACATTCCTTTCCAGAAAACGATGTAGTCATACCCCTAGTCGTACTAGACGAGCTAGACAGATTTAAGGAAAAAAGCGGAATACTAGGAGAGTATGCAAGATATGTTAACAGATATCTAGATGATCTAAGAAAAACTGGAAATCTCCATGAAGGAGTCGACATTGAAAATGGTCAATCAATAAGAGTTGAAATTAATCATTGTAAAAATGTTCCAGAAGGTCTTGACTCTAATGCAGCAGATAATAGAATAATCGCTGTTGCAAATAATTTACAAAATGAAATAAGTCAAAAAGTTATTGTAATAACAAAAGATATAAACTTTAGAGTAAAATGTGATGCATTAAAAATATCTTCAGAAGATTACTATAAAGATAGAATTGTCTCAAATCAAAGCCAAATATACAAAGGTCAATCTGAAGTATATTTGAATGATAGTATAATAGCAGATTTTTTTAATGACGGATATCTACATGTATCTGATCTAGATGGTCATGAAGTTGAACTATTTGAAAATCATTTTATAGTTGGAAAATCCACATCAGGAACGGGATCTTTTTTAGGATCAGTTAAAGATGATAAAATAGTACCGCTTCGGTGTAATCTTTGGGATAGCATAGATGTAAAGCCTAGAAATAAAGAGCAAAAATTTGCACTAGATTTGCTCACAAGAGATGATATAGATCTTGTTACAATGACAGGTATAGCAGGTTCAGGAAAAACATTTTTAACTCTTATGGCTGGGCTATCAGGTCTTAATACTAAAAAGTATGATAGAATTATTCTTACAAGATCAATGCAAACAGTGGGAAATGAAATTGGATTCTTGCCAGGAACAATAAAAGACAAAATGGATCCATGGATATCTCCAATATATGATAACTTTAGACATGCATTTAAAGATGTAACTTATTTTGAGTGCATGAGAGATAAAGGCCAAATTGAAGTCGCACCGATGTCTTTTATAAGAGGGAGAACTTTTAGTAATTCATTTATAATAGTAGATGAATCTCAAAACTCAACAATTCATGAGCTAAAAACAGTTATTACAAGAGTCGGTGAAAACTCAAAGATAGTACTACTGGGAGATATAGAGCAGATAGATACACCGTATATAGACAGTCTTTCTAATGGATTGACAATTGTGACTGAAAAATTTAAAGAGTCAGAAATGACAGGGCATATATCACTTCTAAAAGGGGAAAGATCAAGATTGGCAACTTTAGCGTCTCGTGTTATTTAAATCAATCACTAACATAATAATTAGTGATATAACAGGGAGAAATAAAAGTGTCAGGATCTGGAACTAAATTTAAAAGAAGAGATCTCCAGCGATGGAGAAAGATATACCCATACGTTAGAAGACAACCAAGATACGTTCTTGAGTCAGAAAAAGAAGTCACAATGGAGGTAGGTGAGATAAGCTTTGCAAACACCTCAGCTGGATCACATGTTTTTAATGAATATTTTAAATCAGTACCTACAATATCAGGGCTAAGCGTAGAGATACCGGGAAACACATCAGCTGATGTAAATGTTTTCGTAAAGCAAGTCTCAACAACAGAGCTAAAAATAGAGACAAGTCAGGCATTCACAGGAAAGGTTCACTTTCATGCAATCTGGATTGACTCATGAAAAGAAGCTGGTCAGCAGGGTGGATTTTTGAAACTCAAAGAACAGTATTTCCCAAAGGAGAAACAGTTCATACTATATCTCTTTGTCATTCTCATAGAAGAGCTCCCTTTGTTACGGCAATGGTAGAAAATGAAACAAATGCAAACTACAATGTATTTGTCTCTAGTGCAACAAAAATATCTGTAAGCCTTGAATTAAGTTCACCTGCTCCTGACAACCTAGTTATAAATGTTAATGCTTGTAGCACACTATAGGAATTAGAGTATGGGTAACCCAAAAGATTTTTCAGCAAGACAAATAAGAACATCACAGTTAATAGCATCTGGAGGCATCCCGGGAACAAAGGCGGGCCTAATAGTATATAGTGCTTCTATTTCAAGCCCTGGTTTCACGCCTGACCTGCAAGGTGGCATACCTGATCACCTACTAGCAGATGTCGGCAATGATGTATATTTCTTCGTATCCGGATCAAAAGACTCAAAGATCTCATCAGGAGACTCAGGAAACGGATATCAAGGCGTCACTCTCTTTGGCGGCGATGTAGTATTTTCAGGTACATTGTACGCTGAAAGAATGGTTGTTGAAGTAGATATGTCTTCAACAGGATCGCTTATGGTTTCTGGATCACTTTTCGTATCCAGAAGTGCTGTTATAAATCAAGGATTAACTGTAAATGATGAATTCAAGCCAAATTCTCACAATGATTTTACAGTAAAGGGAAGTGCATCTGGATACGAAGCTCTTCTTATGGCAGATGTATCGCAAAATAGAGTCGGAATAGGAACATCAACTCCAGATCATCTTCTTGAAGTTTCTGCGGACGGACTCTCTGAAGCTACCATATCAATAACACAGCATCAACCCAATACACAGGATGGTGCAACTCTAGACTTTAGAAAAGCACTTGGAACAACAGCTTCACCTGCAGCGGTGGAAGAAAATTCGCAGCTCGGAAATATCCAGGCACATGGTTATGATGGAACAGATTTTCTAACAAGAGCCACCTACATCGCGTCTGTTGTAGATGGACCAGTGTCAAGCAATATCGTACCGGGAAGAATAGAATTCTGGACAACGAGCCTAGCAGGAACAGAGTCGAGAAAAGTATTAATAAAAAATAGCGGGCATGTTGGAGTTTTAAATAATGATCCTGTCTCTTTTTTACATGTAGGTCCTATAAACTCAGCAGATTCTACAATATCGATAGATTCACCTGCAAATTATTCTGCATCTATAGCATTCTTACATGCCGGAACAACAAAAACTACAATAGAGCATAAAGATTCTCATTTTGCAATAAAGAATGCAATAGGTCTTGACTACTTAAGAGCAGTTGATCACAGTCAGCTCAACCAGGTCCTTATTTTATCTGGAGGTGGATTTGAATCACCTAATCCGCAATCTTTTACAGATACAAGCTTTTTCGTTTCTGGCTCGATTGGAGGAAAAGGCGGAAACACTCGAGGTGTATCGGCATTTGGCGGAGACGCAATAGTTTCAGGAACATTCACCGTAGGTAAGGGGCACAACTATAAAGATCCAAACCTAACACTCTCAGGCTCAGGTCCAAACTTCTTTATAACAAATGGCGGTCAAGATGGAGATGTTTACTTTAGAATTAATGACGGAGGGGTAACAAAAAACCTATTAACCCTACATGCTCAAAGAGGAAGAGTTGGAATTGGAACTATAGAAGGGCAGACGTGGGCTTCAGATCAGGCAACTCTTTTTGTATCCAACTCTATAGACACCTCACCTAAAATTGTCGTCGCAGGTCAATCTCCAGGATTTTATGCTGACGCCAGCGATAATGGTTACGGAGCGTATCATGTTACAATGAATAGCATGCTTACCGATGGAACTGAGCGATCCAGAATATACTACAGTAGCGGTACAAATGCTAGTCCGCTCAATCAGGACACAGGAGCCAAATCGGCAATTTTATACACTGATATTTTTCATGCAGGAACTCACTACGGCATTAGTCTAAAACAGCCGAAAAATACAACTGCCGGTTCAAATGCATGGTCTCATTATAAATGGCCGCTCTTTGTCTCTTCTAGCAATTCATTCCTGCCAAGCCAGAATACATACGCTAATACACAAGTTCTAATACTATCAAGCTCTGGTCCAAAAACTCCTGTAGGTGCTCACGAATCAAATTCAGGAAAATCATCTCCAAATCCTATGAACTTTACAGATACTAACTTTTGGGTATCTGGATCCATAGGGAAAAGACTTGGTAGTGGAAAACATATAGGTTGCTTTGGAGGAGATCTTCACATATCTGGAAATCTCACAGTTGGTGGATCTTCACCCGGCGGAGGAGGTGGCGGATCATCTCATGTAACTGGAACATTTAATGTAGTTAATGAAAACAACTTCGTAACAACAGCCTCTGTATCAATAGCAGGCCAGCAAGGATTTAACTACACAGCTGCTTCTCAAGGATCTGACACACTATTCTTTGTCACAGGCTCAGCAGGCTCCAGAGGTACTCCCAACAGCAACGGAACATCAGTATTTGGAGGAGATCTTGTTGTAAGCGGAGGAATGCATGCTGGAGCAATTACACTAGATTTTTTTGATAGAGATATAATAAAAAGAGATATAGGAAGAATATCTTTTGCCGGCGGAACACCAATCACGGCCATTAGGGATGTAGATACAACACAGGCATATAGTAAAAAAATACTTTTTATAAAATATACAATAACAGGAAAACCAGCAACAGCAGACAGGCTAGTATCTGAAATATTAATAGTTCCAGACTATACTGTATCTTCAAATACTCCTGCAGTAACAGAAACAAGAATACAAACAGGATTTAATAATGTTGCTGGAAACTCTGACTATTTAAATGAATCAAATGTTCAATTTTCAGTAGGAAAAATTGGTGCAAGCGGAGCTGTAAAGTTACAAATAGTAGGAAGCTCTGGGTTTCACACAGCTGCTGGCGCCGCAACAATGGACCTAACATGGGAAAAGACAGTAATGTTTGATGAATGAATAGTTTAAATTATTTATTACAAATCAAAATCAATCAATACTTATTTACAGCAGAGCTTAAGCTAATACAAAGCTTTATAAAATTTTAAAAAGAGAGTTAAGAAATGGGCAGTAGATTTATAATTTCAGAATTATCAGGATCGGGTACAGGTAATCACTTAGGGCCTGGGACACTTATTGTATCCAGCTCAATAGAGATAGCAACTGGATCACAAACAAGCTCTGGCAGATTCTTTTCAAGACAGATAACTGGCTCGATTCATACTGTCGATGGAAGAGTACCATTACTTCGAGGCGGAATTGGAACTACTCCTATATACGACGGCGGAACCGGCCAATGGCTAACAGATCTAAGCAATACATCAGTGACAGCTGGATCTTACACTCGAGCTACAATTACAGTTGATGATCAGGGAAGAATTACAGCTGCATCTTCAAACTCATCAGGCGGCGGCGGAGGCTCCGGTGATGCTGATGATGTTGGCTGGAGATCTCAAGCAGCAGGAAATATTATAACTTCTGGATCTTTAGGTGTCGGAGGCTTTTGGAATTCAACAGCAGGAGAGCCAAACTTAATAGCACCTGAAGCAACTTTGCATGTAAGTCAATCACTAAATACAAAGCCAGCACTTTTAATTAGTGCACCAAAAGCAGACGGATCTTTCGATCAGCAAGCACAAGCACTGTTTTTAGTCACATCAGGTTCAGGAGGCGGATTCTCTGGAAGAAATGAGTTTTTCATAATAGATGAAAAGGGAAGAGTTGCAATTAGCCAAGGCGCAAGAAAGACAGGATCAGTTCTTGATGCAACACTAACAATAAGCTCATCAAAACCAACAAATGATGAGCAAGCATTTCTACCGAGTCATATTCTTGATGTAAGGGGCCCAGCTGATGCAGGAAAAGACGATCCTGTAACCTTTGTAAAGGTAGTTTCAGGAACTTACCCTTCAGGAAACGATAATACACTATTTGTAATTAGCGGATCATCAGGAGGCGAAAAACCGTCAATTAGATCAGATATAGACTTTGATCAAAACTCAATGCTTACTGTGCGCGACGATCTACTAGTTAATTCACAAATACAGCAGCTAAACTTTACATCGCAAAGGATGTCATTTGTATCAGGAAGTCTTCCTGCACAATGGGATATGACCCCTCCAAAATATAATGTAAATTCTATAAGAATGTTCATATCAGGATCGGGAACAGACAAAAAGGTTGAGGTCTTCTCACTATACTCTGGATCTCACTCTGGAAGAGATAATGGTAACTCATTTACAGATCAAGGAATATTTCCAGAATCATCTTTGTCAGTTGTAGTAAATCCTGAGAGAGGAGATGTTGACTTTAAGGTCTTCGGTGGCGGATCGCAGATGAATCCGTTTATGGCAATAGGCGTAGACGGTCCGAGAAAGAAGCTAGTCTTGATGTCAGGATCTGAAAGCAGCGGTCTAGAAAGAGAATCTTATGATGACAGAGGGGTATCTCTAATAGTTTCAGGAAATGTTACCGGTCTTGGTGCAGGAAAAGTTGGCGGAAACTTTAACTCACAAGGCTTAAATCATGGCGCAGCATTATTCCAAGGAGACATGTTTTTATCAGGAGCTCTTGCGGGTAAGTTTAAAACACCAGATACACAGTTCACACCTAATGGTGCATCAAATCTCTTAGGAATCTCAGGTGATTATGTAGGCGTTCTTGACAAAGATGCACAAATAAAAGCAGGGAATACCGGAGAAGGATTGTTTGGAAGTATATCTAGATTCATGGTGACAGGATCTCATCGTCCCGCTTCAGGATCAGTATCACTATCAAATATAAAAATATTTCCAAATCCATACGAGCCATCTGGGCCCACAGACAGAAGAAACTTTAATGACAACTCTATATCGCTATTTCACGGCGACGTGTTCTCGTCAGGTTCAATATACTCGTTTGGTGGAGAAATAAGGCTAGGCAGACCCTCTGATGGAAGAACAGCTCTTGGAATCGGCAACGGAGCCGCAGAAGCAGGATACGGTGTAAAATCTTATCAAGTTGGATTAATACAGGTTAACTCTCTTGAAATACCTGCAGCAAGTCTAGAAGCAGGTGAAATTGTAAAGATAGATCAAGTTACTTTTAATGCTGAGGCGACAAAAACTGTTGCAACAGAAGCAGTAAAATATCTAATAACAGTAAGAGACAAAGACAATACAATTAGACACGTATATGATGCTCTCCTTACGGGAATTTATAATGCCTCATCTGGAAATACAAAGGTATCATTTAGCTATGTCAAAAATGATATAACTGCACTAGCAGATACAAGCACCACAGCATACACTGCATTTGATTCTCTGGAAATAACCGCAGTAGCTGGAAATGCCGGAGATGTATTCTTAGAGTTAAAAAATACATCTGCCTCTAATGTGGGAAGTAATGTATCCATAAGAATAATGAAAAATATGCTTACAGTATAGCATAGAATAAAAAACATAACTAAAACGCCTATCAAAACCTGATAGGCGTTTTTTTTTGAAATAAAGTAGTTTATTTTTTGAAAGTGTACATATCTAGTTTTCTATTGTACAATGTTTACATCTGGAGAATTATATGTTTGCGAGCCCGTTTGAAGAAAAAGCAGCTGTGTCAATTCCAGACACAGCTGAAATTGTTTTTGTTTCTGATTTATTTACTAGTGACTATGTTGGAGGAGCAGAGCTAACAACAGATGCCCTAATAGATTCGTCACCATATAATGTATTTAGACTACATTCAAGAGATGTAAACAACAATACTCTTTCTCAGGGACTGAATAAGTTTTGGATATTTGGTAATTTTTCTCAAATAAGCCCAGAGGTCTTGCCAACAATTATAGGAAATATAAATTACTCAATACTAGAATATGATTATAAGTTTTGCAAATATAGATCTATAGAGAAGCATTTTATTGCAGAGAAAAAAAATTGTGACTGTCCAGAAACAATGCATGGAAAAATGATTTCCGCATTTTTCTTTGGTTCAAAAAAGATATGGTGGATGTCAGAAGGGCAAAAGGAAAGATATTGTGAAAACTTTCCTTTTTTAAGTACTACACCTAGTGAGGTTTTATCTTCTGTATTTGATGAGAAATTCTTTAAGAAAATAAAAACATTAGTAGATAGTTCAAAAAATAAAAAAAGAAAAGGTAATATAGTACTAGGATCAGACTCATGGATAAAAGGCGCTGAAGATGCAATAGCACACTGTAAAGAAAACAATCTAGAATACGAAGTAGTCTGGAATACACCATACGAAGAAGTTCTTGAGAAACTTTCTACAGCAGAAGGGTTTATATACCTACCCAGAGGTGCTGATACGTGCCCCAGGATGGTCATAGAAGCAATGCTACTAGGATGCAACCTTGTAATTAACGGAAATGTACAGAATGCAACAGAGAGCTGGTTTGACTCAAAAAACCTAGAGAACACCTTAAATCACTTATACTTTGCTCGTGAAAGATTTTGGACCGGAATAAAATCAATAGTTGATCACAAACCTACGATAAGCGGATATACTACAACTCTAAACTGTATAAAACAAGATTACCCATTTGAGTCTTCAATAAACTCTCTTTTAGGATTCTGTGATCAAGTAGTTGTCGTAGACGGCGGATCAAAAGATGGAACATGGGAAAGACTTGAATCTATAGCAAAGTCTAATGAAAAAGTTATAATACACAGGCAAGAAAGAGACTGGAGCCATAAAAGATTTGCTGTATTTGACGGATTGCAAAAAGCACTTGCAAGAGCAATGTGCACCTCAGAGTTTTGCTGGCAACAAGATTCAGATGAAATTGTGCATGAAAGAGATTATGAAAAAATTAAATCTCTGATGAATCAAATTCCAAAAAATATGGATCTTGTTGGCCTTCCAGTAATTGAATTTTGGGGAGGTCAAGAAAAGGTCAGGGTTGATATAAATCCGTGGAAGTGGAGGCTAAGTAGAAATAGACCACATATAACACACGGAATTCCTGCACAATTAAGAAAATATGATGAAAATGGTGATCTATATGCTGCTCCAGGCACAGATGGATGTGACTATGTTAGGAATGATAGCTTTGAACCTATACCGTTTGCAAACTTTTACACAGAAGAAGCTCACAATTTAAGAGAAAAAGCACTTTCTGGAGACAGTGATGCATTACAAAGCTATGGGTTATGGTTTAATGAAAATACATCTCAACTACCATCAGTATATCACTATTCGTGGTTTGATCTAGAAAGAAAAATAAAGACATATAAAAACTATTGGTCAAAACACTGGCAAAGTTTGTATGACATAGAGCAAGAAGATACAAGAGACAATAATATGTTTTTTAACAAGCCGTGGTCAAAAGTAACTGATAAAGATATATCCAAGCTATCGCATAAGCTAAAAAATGAGCTCGGAGGCTGGATTTTTCATAAAAAGGTAGATTTTTCAAAACCTACACCTTCTCTTATACTTGACCATGAACATCCTGAGTGCATCAAAGAGTGGATTGACAAATGAAAGTAGTTTTTATAATACCTTGCTTTAATGCACTAAAAAATATAGACACGCTAGTAAGCTCTTTAAGTGATCAAAAAGACGACAGGTGGCAAGCAATATTTATTGACGACATATCAGAAGACAATACATGGAATAAGCTATCTAAAATAGACAATAATAAAATATCTATAGTAAAAAATACTGAGAAAAAATTTGCATTAAAAAACATTGTCTCGCATGCAAGACTATATCAGGATAGAGAAGATGTAATAATAGCAGTAATAGATGGCGATGATTCTCTGTGTAATGAAAATACTGTATCTCATTTAATAAATGCATACAATCAAGATAGTGATGTAGTATGGACAGCACACTCATGGGATATAAACGGAATGAATATATCAAAACCTATGCCGCAAAATGTTGATCCATATTCTTGGCCATGGTGTAGTTCTCATCTTAGGACATTTAAATCAAGTATTTTATCTAGAATAAAAGATGAAAACTTTAAAGATACTGAAGGGGAATGGTTTGAAAGAGGATATGATCAGGCATTAATGCTTCCAGTGCTATACATTTCAAAAAGTAGAAAATATATTCCCGAAGTTTGTTACAGATATAATATAAACTCTGTATCTATAAAAGATAGATCATGGGAAGAGAAGAAGCAACACTCGACAGTAAACATTGTAAGATCTCGCGGTTTTTTAAAATAGAAAATGAAAATATATTTTGATAATGTAAATTTAAATTCAAGATCAGGTCCAAATAGTTTTGGAAAAAAACTGAGAAATAGTTTAAATAAAAATGGACACACTATTAAAGTAAGCCCTGTTACGAATAAAGATCACTTTGACGTACAGCTATCATTTATATCATCTACAAACAAAGTAGCACCTATAGTCCAAAGACTAGACGGAATATACTTTAATTCTGCACAAAACTTCAATAGCTTAAACGCTCCAATTAAAGCAACCTATGACAATGCTAGCGCTGTAATATTCCAGTCAGAATTTAATAAAAAGCTTACAGAGCAGTACTTTGGAGCAAAAGATCAAGATTCTTCTTTTGTAATTCACAATGGAACATCCCTATCAGAAATTGAACTAATAAAGCCTATTGAAAATGAAAATCTTGATAAGTTTTCTTCTGTATGGTGTTGTGCATCATCCTGGAGGCCACACAAGCGACTTAAAGAAAATATAAACTATTTCTTAGAGCATGCTGATAGCGATGCGTGCTTTGTTATAGCTGGAGCAAATCCAGATGCTCAGCTATCTCACCCTAGAGTATTTTATGCCGGAGATTGCACTTGGGAAAATCTAATATCTTTATATAAAAGATCTACTACTTTTGTTCACCTTGCATGGCTTGATCACTGCCCGAATGTAGTAGTTGACGCTAGGGCATCAGGATGTAAAATAGTTTGCTCATCTACTGGCGGAACAAAAGAAATAGCTGGAAAAAACTCAATAATAATAGAAGAAGATATCTGGGATTTTTCACCATTACAGCTTTACAGTCCACCAAAAATAGACTTTTCAAACATACTGTCATGTGAAAAAATAGAATCTGAAATCGATATTCACAATGTTTCAAGTATGTATCTAGATGTATTTAATAGGGTTGTAAAATGAAAGTATTAATTACAGGCGCTGGCGGCCTTATAGGCAGTGAAGCAGCAAGATTTTTTCTTTCATCTGGAAATAAGGTCTTTGGCGTAGATAATGATATGAGATCTAGGTTTTTCGGCCCAGCAGGAACAGTTAAAGCTACTATAGGAAAACTAGAAAATATTCAAGAATATAGTCATTTTTATGCTGATATATCTTCAGAATATGAAATGGATAAAGTATTTAAACAAGTATCTCCTGACGTAATAGTTCACTGTGCTGCACAGCCATCTCATGATAAAGCTGCTTCAATTCCTATTCTTGACTTTAAAGTTAATGCATTTGGAACAATAAACCTTTTAGAAAATACTAGAAAACATTGCAATAGAGATGCAATATTCATTCACATGAGTACGAACAAGGTTTACGGCGATGGACCAAACAAGCTAAACTTTATAGAAACAAATTCAAGATATGATTTTAAAGACGATATATTTTCTAGCGGAATAGATGAAAACTTTTCAATCGATAACTGTCTTCACTCTCTGTTTGGAGCTTCAAAAGCTTCTGCAGATATAATTGCACAAGAGTATGGAAAATATTTTGGAATGAATGTAGGAATATTTCGAGGCGGATGTTTAACAGGCCCACAGCATGCAGGAGTAGAGTTACATGGATTTTTATCCTATATTATAAAATGCGCTATTACTGAAAAGAAGTATACTATATTTGGCTATAAAGGAAAGCAAGTAAGAGATCAAATTCACAGCTATGATGTCATAAAATCTTTTGAAAAGTTTATTGAAAATCCTAGAAAGGGAGAAGTATACAACATCGGTGGAGGAAGAGATAACAGCGCTTCAATATTAGAAATAATACAATTTCTAAAAAATGATTACAATATTAATCTAAACTATGATATGTCAGACAAAGCAAGAACAGGTGACCATATTTGCTATTATACTGACCTGTTTAAGTTAAAAAATCACTTTCCCGGGTGGAAAGTTACAAAGAGCTTAAAAGAAATAATTGATGAAATAGTATATTACAATACTATAAGAAAATAAGGAAAACACCATTATGAACCTACCTAAAATAACATTTGGAATAGTAAATTGCAATAGATTACACTATCTTAAAGCATGCCTTGAATCTTTGCTAATATCTACTAATGACTATTACAATAAAGAGATAATCATTATTGATAATGCATCTATAGAAGACGGAACAGAAGAATATCTTCTTGAAAAAGAGAAAAATAAAATAATAACTGTTGTAAGGCAAAAAGAAAGAGATCCTGAAAATGAATTTGCAATAGCACTAAATAAAATAGTAGAGCTATCAACAGGTGACCTAGTTTGTCCTCTACAAGGAGATATGCAATTTATAGCAAATAGTGGCTGGCTTTATGAATATGCAAAAATATACAAAGAGTTTGGAGATTATATTGGAAGCATTGCACTAGATGCACAAAGAAAGACAAGAATTAATGATCACATACCTTTTGGCCTGTTTGAAGAAAGTCATCTTGAAAGACCATATAGATTCTATATAGATGTTAAAAGAAACCCAGTGTGCGGCGCAGGAGATGTATTTTATACAAAAGAGTTAATTAAAAAAATATATCCCTGGAATGTAAAAAATAAAAATCATGAAGGTGGACAAGACTCAGAAACAGAAATGCTAAACAAGATAAAGGGAATGCTTGAAAAAGGAGAGCTAGGCCCAAGACTCTTTTTGACACCTCAGATACCGGTATCAGTTGCAATATATACAGACGCAAGAGGAACAAATGCAAGAGTAAGAAGAAATAAAAGATATGGGGATTACTGGCCGGGAAATGATAAGTTTTTATATTACAAGATGCATGAATTTGAAGATATGATTCGAATGAGAGATTTAAACGATGGTCTTCCTGTTCCAATAGAGATAATTGCAGAATCATCAACTAAAAATAAACTACCAATAGATAGCAATGGAAACTGGATGAAAAACCCCATTAGACCTGAATTGGCGCTCGCTAGTGATTACGAAATCCTATATGATGATGGTGAAGATGAAGACGTTAACAGCACAGTAAACACATCTCCATCGTATGTTGATGAGTGGTTAGGTGATGAATAAAGTTTTCTTATTAGGCGCAAAAGAAAACTGGGTATGTGATAGGTTTGTAAGTGAGTGGTATGATAAAAATTCAGATATCTCAACTAAAAATATAGAAGAATCAGATGTTATATGGCTAGTAGCTGGCTGGTGTTGGCGACATATAAGTAAAAATATTCTTAAAGATAAAAAAGTTGTAATAACAATTCATCATCTTGCAATTGATAAATTTGACAAAGCAAAGAAACAAGAGTTTGTAGAAAGAGATAGATTTATAGATCTCTACCACGTTCCTTGTGAAAAAACAAAAGACCAAATATCAAGCTTGACTACAAAGCCGATATTTGTTTCTCCGTTTTGGTCAAATCAAAGCTTATGGTTTCCTATAGATGAAAAAGAGCAATTAAGAGAAAAATATGGAATTGATAAGTCTTTTTATCTTGTAGGTTCATTCCAAAGAGATACTGAGGGGCACGATTTAATTTCACCAAAACTTGAGAAAGGACCAGACTTGCTTTGCGATTATATTAAAAGGCTAAGCGATGAAATGGAAGGTGAGGTTTGCGTATTACTAGGCGGCTGGAGAAGACAATATGTAATGTCTAGGCTAAGCAGTGATAATATACCTTTTTACTATTGCGAACTACCTGATTTTAAAACACTTAATGAACTATATAATTGCCTAGACTTGTATGTAGTTGCAGCTAGATGCGAAGGCGGACCACAAGCAATAGCAGAATGTGCACTAACAAAAACACCAATAGTATCAACTAGCGTAGGGCTTGCGCCTAGATTTTTAAACAAAAAAAGCATATTTGACAAAGACTGGAATGCAGAACCAGACGTAGACTATGCATATGATAAAATACAAAACTTTACTATACCAGAGGGATTTAAAACATTTAGGCAAATGGTAGGAGGTATGTAGTGAAAACAATCTTTACAAATGGTTGCTTTGATATACTTCATAGAGGGCACGTGGAATTGTTGCTATTTTGTAAATCTATTGGTGATATTGTTATAGTTGGAATAAATTCTGATAGAAGTGTTAAAGAGCTAAAAGGTCAGACTAGACCAATAAACAGTCAAGAGGATAGAAAGTTTCTTTTAGAGTCTCTGTCTTGTATCGATAAGGTGGTTATTTTTGATGAAGATACACCTATTAATATTATAAAACAAATAAAACCTGATATAATAGTTAAAGGAGGCGACTATTCTATTGAAGAGGTCGTTGGAAACAATCTTGCAAAGGTTGTAATTTTCAATACGGTAGGCGAATATTCAACAACTAAAACTATTCTGGAGAATCAATGACATACGTTTTTGATATCGATGGTACAATATGCACAAAGACAGACGGAGACTATTCAGATGCTCTTCCCATACAGGACCGTATTGATAAAATAAACCAGTTGTATAAAGAAGGTCATAAGATTATTTTTCAAACAGCAAGAGGAATGGGCAGAACAAATAACTCACCAAACTTGGCTTACAATTTTTTTTATGAATTAACTAAAAAGCAATTACAAGAATGGGGTGTAAATCACCATAGCCTATTTTTAGGAAAACCAGCTGGTGATTTTTATATCGATGATAAGGGAATAAATGATGAAGACTTCTTCAACTCAGGAAATTAATTTTGTTCCCAAGGGATGGGGCTTTGAAAAATGGTTTCACAATTCAGAAAAATATTGTGGAAAATTACTTTATTTCGTAAAAGGAAAGAAGTGCTCATGGCACTATCACAAACTAAAAGATGAGGTTTTTTATGTCCAGTCTGGAAAGATAAAAGTCTATTTTGGTGATGACGACGACATACGCAATGCAAATATTACAATTCTCAGTGCTGGAGATAACTTTCATGTCTATACTGGCTTAAGACATAGAATGGAAGCACTAGAGGATACAGAGTTATTTGAATTTTCAACTCAGCACTTCGATAGCGATAGTCATAGAATTGAAAAAGGAGATTAGAAATTGAAAATATTATCAATAATATATGGAAATCCATGTGCATATAGTATTCTAGAAGATGGAAAAATTATAGAGTCAAAGTCTTTTGATAACAATACAAATCCTGTAGATGAGTTTAGAAATAACAACGATCTATCTGAAATAAGATATTTCGCAACAACTTTCCCAGAGTCAAATTTAATAAAAAAGAACTCTCAGGATTACAAAGATATTCAAATTGCAGCAGCAAATAATGATGGTCAAATATACTGCTTAGGAAACAATCAGTCAATTGCTTCAAATTCATATTTCTCTAGTAAGCTTAAAGATAGCATTATTATTACGCTAATGGATGAAGGAGAAGAGCAAAATAGATTCATGTCTTCTGCAACAATATGGGAAGGAAAAGAAAATCTAATTAGACCGGTTCATTCATTTGAATCAAATGAGTTTAATATAATAAGAATCTGGTCTAACATAGCACAGACTACATTTAATTTAAAACCGTCGCTAGAATCTTTTTCAAAAATTGAAAAGATATCTAAAAAAGGGGATTCTGAAAAATATAGTGAAAAAATGTGGAAAATGATAACAGAAAATCATGACATAGTTTCAATGAATTTAACAAGCAAAAATATAAAATCATACTTTAATTTATTTTCAGAAAACGGCATAGATTCTGAAAATAAAGAAGATATTGCTGCAGCAATTCAAAAATGCACAAGCAATCTATTTATAACAATTATTGAAAGCTTAAGTGAAATTAAAGATATAAAAAATATTTGTCTATCTGGCCTAGCTTCTTTTAACAAGGGATCAATAAAAGATGTAAAGTTAAAGTTTCCAGATACAAAAATATACACTTCTAAAACAAAAGATTTAACTGAAATAACGAATGGCGCAGCAATGTATGTATGGAATATTGTCTTAGACGATAATATTAAAAACAAAAAAGGCGAAAAGGATAGTAAAAATGAAAACAATTAGCCTTGTTTTTGAATACGATCTAGATAAGCAAAAAGACTCTGGAAGAGTGTGGTCGAAAGAGGCTTATAAGAGCAAAGACTTTGTTTTTGAATATTCAGCGGCATCTTTTGCATCTTTTCTGTACCACAACCCAAATAGAACACACATAGTAGATACAGACAACGTAGACTTACTATATTCAAAAATAAAAAAATACAATGTAAACTATTCCAATCTTGATATAAGAGATTCAAGTAGCATAATACATGAGTGGAAAAGTAAAGATTATTGCTTTTTTCCACTACTAGAGCACATAAGGTATCATGCAAAGACATCAGATGAAAGTGTAGTCAAGCTTGATAATGACTTGACTTGCCTTAAGCCTATAGATGATCTTGAAAACTTCTCTGGTATACTTTCTTGGAAATTTGAAAGAAATGTTTCTGAAGGAAGGGAATACTGGGGAGAAAAATATGTTTGTAAAAAAGCTTTAGGTACTGATAATTTTAAAGAGTATAATACTGGAGTTTTAGGAATATCACTAGAAAACCTTTCTATAGTTGATGACTTTATAAGCACAACAGAAAAGCTAATATCTATAGATGCATCAGAGGTAATTAGATTCAAAAGTCATCCCGGAGTAAGGGCAAAAACTTATTCGACATCTGATCAAACTGCTGTAAACTGGGTTTTTCATAAAAATAATCTAAGTGTTATGGAAACATATGATTATTTTAATCATCATTGCTATAGAATTGATGCAAAGTTAGACTGCATAAAGGAATCAGAAAGATACCTTAAAGATTAAATAGTTTAAAAAGGAAAGCAATT
>MDTB01155690.1_pt1 | contig 31984 bp, 35 predicted proteins | sample 811161 | NCBI WGS metagenome assembly MDTB01 (sample SAMN05326650, study PRJNA326480) | marine metagenome | isolation source: seawater | place: Mediterranean Sea | collected 2009 | reverse complement strand
GTTTGTAGTTGGTGTTCCTGTTTATTTTTATAGTTTTTTTTCAGTTACTGAACAACAAACTAATTCAACACCATTTTTTATAGTTGGTGGCCTAATGGCTATTTGGGTTATCTTCTACGGTATTGTTCAAGCTATGGGACCATCAATAATAAATTTAAAAACAAAATCTGAACAATCATTAGTAAATGAATCAAAAAAATGGTGTAAATTTTTATTTATAACATTGTTAATATTCACTTTTTTAATTTACTTAGTCAGCAAATCCGAACAAATACAATTAATAATTACTATTATTCTATTGATTACTTTTGGATTTTTCTTTGCCGTAAATTCGTCTTTACATTCATATTTAATTTTAAAATTTACGAAAAAAGATAGAGTTGCCCTAGATGTAGGTTTTTATTATATGGCAAATGCATTTGGAAGATTCTTTGGAACTCTATTTTCTGGAATTTCATATCAATTTGGAGGCATAATTTTGTGCTTAGCAACTTCAACAATAATGATGATGATTAATATCTTCTTTACAAATAAATTGAGTGCGAATAACAAAGAGATTTTTTAGAATTTAGTTAAGAATGTTAGAAAAAGAGATGTCATAAAACTGTAACAATTCTGTAATATTTATATCTTCTATTATGTTTATTTTTATTGTTTAACTTTTAACATAATAAGGAAAAATAATGAAAAAAACTTTGTTAGCTGCAACTGCTTTAGCCATTGGCTTATCTAGTCAGGTTATTGCACGTGATCAAATAAAAATCGTTGGGTCTTCAACGGTATATCCTTTTGCAACTGTAGTTGCTGAAAGATTTGGAAAATCAAGTGGTTTTAAAACCCCCGTTATTGAGTCAACCGGCTCAGGAGGAGGATTAAAACTTTTTTGCGCTGGTTTAGGTACACAGCATCCAGATATAACTAATGCTTCTAGAAGAATAAAAATGAAAGAAGTAAAGAAATGTTCTAAAAATGGTATTACTGATATTACTGAAATTAAAGTTGGTTTTGATGGCATTGCATTAGCTAATGCAAAGTCAGGACCAGAACTAGAATTGTCACTTAAGGATATTTATCTTGCTATAGCCAAAGATGTCCCAGCTGATGTAAATGGAGATACTGTTAAACCTAATCCATATAAAACTTGGAAAGAAGTAAATCCCTCTTTGCCGGACGCTCCTATAATCGTAATTGGCCCACCACCAACCTCTGGAACAAGAGATGCATTTAATGAGCTTGCTGTTGAAAGAGGATGTAAAAAATTCCCTGGAAGAAAAGCATTAAAAAAGAAAGATAAAAAATTGTATAAAGCTCAGTGTAGATCAATCAGAGAGGACGGTCCATACGTTGAAGCTGGTGAGAATGACAATCTTATAATCGAAAAGCTAGTTGCCGATCCTGGAGCTGTTGGAGTTTTTGGCTATTCATTCTTAGATCAGAACAGAGATAAAGTTAAAGCATCAAAAGTAGATGGTGTTTTTCCAGAATTTGAAGCGATCTCATCTGGAAATTATCCAGTTTCTCGTTCACTCTTCTTCTATATCAAGAATGCACATGCTTCTGTAATTCCGGGTATTAAGGAGTATGTAAAAGAGTTTACTTCTGAAAAAGCTATTGGTCCAGATGGGTATTTAATCTCTAAAGGTCTGATTCCTCTTCCAGAAAAAGAAAGAGCTCAATTTCAAGAAAATGGAACCAAACTTGTAAAGTTTGATTCTAAAGTTTTAAAAAAATAACTTCTTAATGGGTATATAATTTCATGGGCCTATGGTCATTCGGTGTTTTCATATTAATATTTTCTATTCTAAGTTTTTGGTATGGAAACACCAAAGCCCTAAGAATTAACTCAAAGCTAAATAAAGGGCTCAGACTACCCTCCTTACCTCGATATTACGGAATTTATTCTTTGTTGTGGTTAATATTGCCTGCTCTAGTTTTTCTAATAAGCTGGGCATTTATTAAAGGACCAATAATTGATAATTTAATTCTTGCAAAGCTTCCAGCAATAGTTATCGATGAATTTCCTGGAGATTCTTCTATGCTTGTAGATAGAATAAAATCAATAAATATTATTAACCCATTCCCAGGCACGGATCCGAATCTAATCGAAAGTGCAACTTATTATAACAAGATTAAAATGAGTTCTGACTCATTAGTACTTTTTGGGATTATTTTAGTTTGTATTTTTTTAAGTTTTTTGGCACTAAAAAAAATAAAACCTGGCTTTCGTTCTCGTCAAAAAGTTGAAAATTACACCGTTATAATTTTAATTCTATGTTCAGTAGTAGCTATAATAACTACCATAGGAATTGTATTTTCACTTATTTTTGAAGCATTAAGATTTTTTAATCAAGTATCTGTTTTTGATTTTCTATTTGGTCTATCTTGGAGTCCGCAAACGGCAATAAGAGAAGATCAAGTTGCAAGCCAAGGTTCTTTTGGAGCGATACCTGTTTTTGCTGGAACACTCTTAATAACAATTACTGCTATGATTGTAGCTATCCCCGTTGGTCTATCTTCTGCCATTTATCTTTCTGAATATTCGAACCCCTTTATTAAATCAATAGTAAAACCTTTATTAGAGATTCTGGCAGGTGTGCCAACTGTTGTATATGGTTTTTTTGCAGCTATTACTGTTGGACCTTTTTTAAAAGAGTTAGGAAACTTCTTTAGTTTTAATATTGCTTCCGAAAGCGCATTAGCGGCAGGGGGGGTGATGGGTATAATGATTATTCCTTTTATATCCTCTTTATCAGATGATGTTATTTCTGCAGTCCCAAAATCTCTAAAAGATGGTTCATATGCTATTGGGGCAACAAAATCAGAAACAGTTAAAAAAGTTATTCTCCCAGCTGCACTTCCTGGAATTGTCGGGGCAGTTTTATTAGCAATATCAAGAGCTATCGGAGAAACAATGATCGTAGTAATGGCAGCTGGAATTGCAGCCAGACTAACCGCTAATCCATTTGAAGCAGTTACAACCGTTACAGTTCAAATTGTTACATTGTTAATTGGTGATCAAGAATTTGATAGCGCAAAAACATTGGCAGCTTTTGCATTAGGAATAACTTTGTTTATCACAACATTGATACTTAATGTGTTCGCTTTAAAAATAGTAAAAAAATACAGGGAACAATATGACTAAAAATGTAGCCCTAATCAGAGATTCGCTGAAAAAAAGAAATCGTTCTGAAAAAAACTTCAAATTAATGGGAGTTTTAGGAATATTTACTTCACTACTTTTCCTCTCAGTAATACTTTTTTCTATTTTCAATGAAGGAAAAAACGCATTTTATTCTACAAAGTTACAATTAGAAGTCTTTTTTGATGAAAAAATTATAGATCCACAGGCAACAAGAGATATCGGGGAGATAAGATATGCAAACTTTAAAAAAATAATCACTAATTCCTTAAAAATCGCTTTTCCAGAAATTAAAGACAAAGCAGAATTAAAAAAAATAAGTAATTTCATCTCTAGTTCAGAAGAAGAGAGACTCTTTAAAATGATTGAGAATGATATTTCTTTAATTAACCAAAAAAAAAATTTATGGCTACTTGTTTCCTCAACTTTGGATGTAATACATAAAAACCCTGAAATGGCTAATGTTGTTGAAGAAGATAGACTTATTTCAAATCAAGAACTTTTATGGTTTAATAATCTCAAAGAGAATGGAAAAATTAAATTTAGTTTCAACAATAATTTCTTTACTTCTGCTGACTCAACAGAGCCTGAACAAGCAGGAATATGGGGGTCATTAATGGGTTCCTATTTTACATTAATTATTACACTTATCCTATCTTTTCCTCTTGCAGTTGCCGCTGGGGTATTTTTAGAGGAATTAGCTCCCAAGAATAAATTTACTGATTTTTTAGAAGTCAATATTAATAATTTAGCAGCTGTTCCGTCTATTATTTTTGGGTTGTTAGGCTTAGCAATTTTTTTAAATGTAATGCACTTACCTAGATCAGCACCTCTTGTCGGAGGCTTAGTATTAGCGTTAATGACTTTACCTACAATAATTATAGCAACTCGAGCATCACTAAAAGCTGTTCCGCCATCGATTCGCGAAGCAGCAATTGGATTAGGAGCAACAAAAATTCAAACAGTTACACATCATGTTTTACCCTTATCAACACCAGGCATACTTACAGGAACTATTCTTGGTATGTCTCAAGCTCTTGGGGAATCAGCGCCACTTTTAATGATTGGTATGGTTGCATTTATTGTTGATGTTCCTGGTTCTTTTTTAGACTCTTCTACTGTTTTACCAGTTCAAATATATCTCTGGAAAAGTACTGCAGCAAGAGGATTTGTTGAATTGACAGCAGCAGGTGTATTAGTATTATTAACTTTTTTGATTTTAATGAACGGATTTGCAATAGTTATTAGAAATAAATTTCAAAAAAAGTGGTAAAAATGGGATCATCAAATTTAAAAATTTCATGCAAAAATGTAAATGTTTTTTACGGAGAAAAAAAAGCTTTAGATAAAGTTTCGTTAGATATATATGAAAATGAAGTTACCTCTTTAATTGGTCCAAGTGGTTGTGGAAAATCAACTTTTTTAAGATGCCTTAACAGAATGAACGATACAATCGAAATATGCAGGGTTGAAGGAAAAATTCTTGTAGATAAAGAAGATATATATAAAAAAGATATCGATCCGGTTTTATTAAGAGCTAAAATTGGTATGGTTTTTCAGAAACCAAATCCATTTCCTAAGTCTATATTTGAAAACGTTGCATATGGTCCTAAAATTCATGGCTTAGCAACAAGTGATGCTGAAACTGAACAAATAGTTATTAAAAGTCTTCAAAAAGCGGGCCTTTATAATGAGGTTAAGGATAGACTTAAAGAATCAGGAACATCCTTATCAGGAGGGCAACAACAAAGACTTTGTATAGCAAGAGCAATAGCAATTAGTCCCGAAGTAATATTAATGGATGAACCATGCTCAGCTTTAGACCCAATTGCTACTGCAGTTATAGAGGAATTAATTGATGAACTTGCAGAAAATTATACAATTGTAATTGTAACACATTCAATGCAACAAGCCGCAAGAGTTTCTGATAGAACAGCTTTTTTTCATATGGGTAATTTAATTGAAGTTGGGGCTACAGAAAAAATATTCTCAACCCCGGCTCAAGAACGAACACAAGATTACATTACTGGTAAAATAGGATAAAAAATGAAGGATAAACAACACATAGTTTCAAATTATGATAATGACCTTAATGACCTAAAAAATATGGTTATTGAAATGGGAGTATTAGTTGAAAAGCAATTATTCAATGCAGTTGAGTTTATTAAAACCTTTGATGAAGATAAGGTATCTGATTTTGAAGGCAATGAAAAAAATATTAATAAGTATGAAACTAGGATTCGCGAACACGGTACAAAAACTTTATCAAAACGGCAACCTCTAGCAGACGATTTAAGATTAATCATCATTGGAATTAAACTATCTAGTACACTAGAAAGAATAGGCGATCACTCTCATAACATTGTTAGAAGAGTTCTTTCAGAAAATATTAATCCTAACAATTATGAAACTGACACAGTTTATAGATTAGGAACTAATGTTTTAAAGAATGTCTCTCAAGCTTTAACTGCATATGATATGTTTTCGCAAGAAATAGCATTAACTATTCCCGAAGAAGACAAAAAAATTGATCTTTTCTATGAAAACTGTTTCAGAGAACACTTAAATATTATGATGAAGAACCCAAAAAATATAGGTTTTATCACACAAAGACTTTTTATAGCCAAGGAATTAGAAAGAATTGGTGATCTTGGGAAAAATATCTCTAAAGAAGTTCTATATTATACATCGGGAAAATTACTATAAAATGAGGAAAGAAATTCTTATCATAGAAGATGATGAAACTTTACTTTCTATGATTTCATATAATATTAAAAATAATAATTTTAATGTTAGAGAGGCAAAAAATGGAGAAGATGCATTATTATTATTAAAAGAAAAAACTCCTGATCTAGTTCTTATTGATTGGATGATTCCCGCTCCTAGTGGAATTGAAATATGTAAGTCAATAAGAAGAAATAAAAATACAAAAGATTTACCGATAATAATTTTAACAGCTAGAGGGGAAGAAGAAGATAAGGTAAAAGGATTAGAATCTGGAGCTGATGACTATATAGTGAAACCATTTAGCCCAATTGAGTTAATAGCACGAATTAATGCTTTATTAAGAAGATATAATAAATCATTTGTAGAATCTTCCCTGGAATACAGTGATATAGTTATGGATTTAAGACAGCAAAAAGTTTATAGATCAAAAAAAAAAATTCATCTTGGCCCAACTGAATTTAAGCTTTTAAAACACTTTTTAGAAAATCCCCAGCGTGTTTTTCAAAGAGAACAATTGCTAGATAATGTATGGGGTCATGGTATCTATGTTGAATTGCGTACTGTTGATACACACATTAGAAGATTAAGAAAAGCTATTAATATTGACAAATTACCAAATATTATTAGAACTGTTAGGTCTTTTGGCTATTCATTAGATTCTAATCAATAATCAAAAAAGTTTCTTGTTAAAATTTCTAATATTACTTAAATTGTAACATGATTTTAAAAAATGGGGTAAGTTTTATTGTTACAATATATAACAAAGAAAAATTTATTTCTAATACTCTTCAGTCTATAATCCCTCAAGTTAAAAAAAACTGTCAGCTTATCATAGTTGATGATGGATCTTCTGACTCTTCTTTAAAAATTACTAAAAAAATTCTAAAATCGCACAAAAAACTAGATAGTATTTTAATAATTCAAAAAAACACTGGGCCAAGTATAGCTGTAAATAATGCACTAGAAAAAGTAAAATATTCTCATATTAAACTTGTCGATGGGGACGATATCATTGCACCAGATTCTGCTGATTATATGATTAAAGAAATGCAGGATTTAGATCTTGATTTGCTTTATGGAGATTGGATTTGGAAAAAAAATCCATCTTCATATTCATTTGCTCAAAAATATTTTAAAGCAACATATTTAAAGAATGCTTTTAACAAAATTTTTCTATCAGGATGGGGTGGCTCAAGTAATTTAATGATTAAAACTGAGGTTCTACAAAAAATAAATGGATGCGATCCGAAAATATTCATTCAAGATTATTCCATGCCATTAAGAGTTTCTGGATACCACTATAAGAGTCAGGGTTTAAAGCCTCACAGAATTGGTATTTCTAAAAAAATAATTTGTGTTGGACCAGAATTTATTGAAGATAGGATTATTACTAATCAAGGACAAACATTACATGACTTATCTCACGCGGCAATTAATTTTATAGAAGAACATTCAAATATAGAAAAAAAATTAGTTAAAAATTGCTTAAAAAAAATATATAGAAGATGCTTAAAATGGCAAAGAAAAAAAAACAAAGAAACTATTCTTAGTTTAAACTATATGAGATTTTTATTTTCATATATTTATTTTAATAAAAATACAAAAAAAGTAAGATATGAAGTTTTTAAAACCTGGAAAGATGATGAAAATATTCGAAAAGTTGATTTAGAATCTTTATGGAATGTAAAAAAAATATTTATATATGTTGGTTTAGATTTGCTTGGTGACGCATTAATTAAACTACCTTTTATTAGAAATCTTAAATCAATATTTCCTAAAAGTGAAATCACATGGTTTGCAGGAAAAGGTAAATCAGAATTTAAAAAAAAATTAAACCCTTTAGTTGTAAGCTTAATTGATAAAATTAAAGATAATGCTAATTATGGTTCTAAAGTATTGGAATTATTCTCAAAACCAAAAATAACTGAAAAATATGATATAGTCTTTGATACCCAAAAAAGATTGCTAACTACATTGATTTTAAAAAAAATTAAAACTGATCTTTTCATATCCTCAACAAGCAATTTTCTTTTTTCTTCTATAAGAATTTCTTTTAATAAAGAAAAAAATCTCGCTAAACAATTATTTTCCTTAAGCAATATATTCAATTTTAGTCAGCAAAATAAAATACCTAATTTACCTGTTAAAACAAATCAATATAAATTTGCTAAAAAATTTTATGAAAAATATTTAAATAAAAAAAAAGTAGCTATTTGTCCTGGAGCCTCAGTTTCATGGAAATGCTGGCCAATTAAAAATTACATTGAAGTTTCAAATTATTTGTTAAAAAATAATTGCCTTCCTGTTTTTTTTCTTGGGCCTAAAGAAATAAATTATTACAAATACCTGCAAAAAGAACTGCCAAACGCTCTTTTCCCACTTCAACAAATTAAAGATCTTTCACCAATTTCCACAATAATTTTTGCAAAATTTTGTAATTTAGGCATTTCAAATGATACAGGTTGTGGCCATTTATTAGCGACTGCAGATATTCCCATGATATCTCTCTTCGGACCAACCAATGCTCAAAAATTCAAGCCTTTTACAAACTCGAAAAATATTGTTTTAAATGCTTCTAAGTATGACAATGATAATAAAATTGAGGCTATACCTCTTGAAGATGTAATTAAAGAAATAAAGGAATTTATTTGAATGTTTCAGACGAAGGCCTAGCCCCATATTGAGATAATATCCTTGAAGCAACTTCACATCCAAAGTTAACACACTTTTCAATTTCAATGCCTTCATTATATTTTGATAAAAAACCTGCCGCAAACATATCGCCCGCACCTGTTGAATCTATAATATTTTTATTCAGAAAAGCTGAAGATTTTTTATATGTTTCATTATAAAAAAGGATAGCACCTTTGTCACCATTGGTCATAACTGAGATACTTACCATTTCATTTAAAAACAAAGATAAATCTTTTAAATCCTTAATTCCTGATAATGAAAAAAATTCCCACTCGTTTCCAATTAATATATCAACATCAGATTTAATAAAGTTTAGGAAATCTTGTTTAAATGCATTAACTAATCCCGAATCGGATAACGAAAAGATTACTAAAACATTATTTTTCTTCGCAAGACTAACAGCTTTTTTTATTGCTTTCCTTGCGGACTCTGAACTCCATAAATAGCCCTCAATATAAAGCATTCCTGCGTCTTTAAAAAAATCTTCTTTAATATCTTTTTCACCTAAATGAATACTAGCTCCTAAAAAAGTTTGCATAGTTCTTTCGCCATCTTTAGTTACAAATACTAAGCATCTTGCCGTTGGAGAACCTTCTTTACTTGGCTCACACAAATACTTAACCCCGCTTTTTTTTATATTGTTAATAAATTCAGTACCAAGTAAATCAGACTTAACTTTTCCACAAAATGATGCATTACCCCCTAAAATTGCAATACCTGCCATAGTATTGGCCACTGAACCGCCTGAACTCTTTTTAATAGGCTGGACTGATTTTAATATATTATCTGATTCACTTTGATCTACGATTGTCATACGACCTTTTTTCAAATTATTTGTTTTTAATAAAGCTTCGTCACAAGAAACTATAACATCAAGAACAGCATTACCCATTCCTATAATTTGTTTTCTTGTTTTTTTTAAAATTTTCATTAAATATTTTGTATACTATTTTTTTATTTTAACTGACCAGACATTAATTAATATAATGACAAATTCAACATTTCTCAACCTTACAATATATCCTCATAGGAGTCTTTCCAGAAACGGGTTTATAATTTTAATGTTTATTTTTGGATCTATTTGCCTAATTGGAGGAACAATATTTTGGTTTTTGGGTGCTTGGCCAGTTTTTGGTTTTTTTGGACTCGATGTTTTACTAGTTTATCTTGCTTTTAAATTGAACTATAAAAGTGGCAGGATTTATGAAAAAATTCTTATTGCTTCAAAAAAACTTATTATTTCTAGAGGATTCCCATCAGGGAAGCTTCAGCAATGGAGTCTTGACCCCTATTGGACTAAGGTTGAACTTGTAAATCAAAACAATAATACTCAACTTATTGTCTCATCAGGAAAAAAGACCGTATCTATTGGTTCATTCTTAAATAAATTTGATAAAAAAAAACTTGAGACAAAGTTAAACGATTCAATTACTAATTACAAAAAAACACTAAATATATAGAATTTAAAGTGTTATTCTAATTCTATTAATTCTGGTTTTTCACCCACATCATATTCTTTGTGTTCTGTAATGGGTTTAACCTCGCCTTTAGGATTATATATTGCTTTTACTACTGTTTGAAAATTTACTCTTGCCTTATCAACAGATGCTTCAGCAAAACTTACAGAACCACCCAGCCAAGCTTGATCTTCTAACATATTAATAGCTGCTATTAACAGCTCTGAAGACTCAACTATAGAATTATGAAATTTCTTAATTGGTTTTGAGTTAGGAATATCTAATTCCTTCAATTCACTTGGAATTCCTAATTTAGTCAAATGAATCTTAATTAACTCCTCAGCTTCCTTAAAATGGTTTTCATCTGCTGTAGCGTTATTTTGATTGTAAGCATCTAAAAGTCTTCCTTGCATAATCAATGCATTTCCTAGATGACCTAATCTTACATCCATAACTTGTTTATAACTTTCAATATCTTCTTTATTTAGCTTTTGCTCACAAGCAATTGTCGAAAACAAGGTTATAAAAATTATAAATAAATAAATTTTTTTAAATAACATAATCTCACATTTAAATTTTTCAAAACTCTATCATATCTTGCATATTATACAATCCTGGCTTTTGGTTTTTTATCCAAAGAGCAGCATTTAAGGATCCTCTTGAAAAAATTTCTCTTTCTGTTGCTTTATGAGTAAGCTCTAGTCTCTCACCATTCATAAAAAATATAACACTATGCTCACCTACGACATCTCCTCCACGAATTGAAGAGAATCCAATTTCTCCTTTTTTCCTCTCTTGATTAAAATTCAATCCTCGATAAACAAATGTATTTTTTTCATAATTCTTTCTTCCTTTTTTCACAGCCTCACCCAACGAAATAGCTGTTCCTGAAGGCGAATCTTTTTTTAATTTATGATGTGATTCTATGATTTCTATATCAACACTTTTTCCAATTTTAGATGAAACGATATTTGATATTCTTGTAAGCAAACAAATTCCCATACTCATATTTGAGGCTCTCAAAACTTTTAATCCTTGTGCAAATTGATAAAATTTTTTTTCTTCATTTTTAGAAAAACCCGTTGTACCAGTAATCAATGCCGTACTTGATTGTTTTTGCAAGTCTTTAAGTAAATTTATTGTAGCCTTAGGTTGACTAAAATCAATAATTACGTCGCAACTGGAAATAAACTGTTGAGTGCTATCTAAAACCTCAATTCCATCAATCTTTGAACCAACCTTTGGATGACCTTTTTGCTCACAAAATGCTGAAATTGAAATTTTATTAAAATTTCTTGCTTCTGAAATTATGCTTTTACCCATTCTCCCTAAAGGACCCATTATTCCAAGTTTCATCTTTTCCATTAATTTAGTATATACTTATTTTTTTAAATCATCCCAAAAATCTCTAACTTTAGAAAAAAATCCGCTACTTTCTGGATTATTGTTTTGTATTGATTCTTCTTGAAAAGATTGTAAAAGTTGTTTTTGTGACTCAGATAGATTAGTTGGCGTTTCAACTATTAAAGAAATTATCATATCACCAAATGAAACGGATCTTAAGGCTGGCATTCCTTTTCCACTTAATCTTAACTGATCTCCACTTTGAGTGCCTGCTGGAATTTTTACTTTTGCTCTACCTCCAGATACTGTTGGTACTTCAACAGAACCTCCAAGAGAGGCTTCAACCATTGAAACGGGAACATTACAATAAATATTAGTTCCATCTCTTTCAAACAATGGGTGATTTTCAATATTTACAAATAAGTAAAGATCTCCAGATGCAGAACTATTTTTTCCAGCAGCGCCCTCACCAGAAAGTCTAATTCTACTTCCATCATCAACTCCAGTAGGGATACTAACTTCTATTTTTCTATTCTTTCTTTTTCTACCCTCTCCGTTACACGATGAACATGGATCTGTTATAACCTGCCCAGTTCCATTACAAGCAGGACAAGTCCTCTCTACAGTAAAAAACCCTTGAGAAGACCTTACCTTTCCTGCTCCCCTGCAAGTCCCACAACTGCTAATACCCTCTGACTTTTCTGAACCACTACCCTTACAAACATCACAAACAACAAGAGTATCAAATGATATTTCCTTCTTCATACCTAAGTATGCATCCATTAAAGTTATATCCATTTCATACTTTAAGTCTTGTCCTCTTTCTTGTCTTTGTCGAGGACTTCTAGAACCTGTTTCACCAAAAAAATCTTCAAAAATATCTGAAAAACTTCCAAATCCACTTGAAAAATCTTGAGAAAAACCTCCACCGGATCCTCCACTAAAAGCATCATGTCCATATTGATCATATGCAGCTTTTTTCTCTGGATCTGAAAGAACTTCGTATGCTTCAGATATTTCTTTAAATTTTTTTTCTGAAGAGGAATCACCCGGGTTTTTATCCGGGTGATATTGCATAGCTAATTTTCTATAAGCACTTTTTAAGGAACCTCCATCAACATTTCTGTCAACGCCTAATACGTCATAATAATCTTCTTTGGACATACCTTAAATTGACGTTCCTGTTGATTTATCGTTATCTTTTTTACTTTTTGGTTCTTTAGTTTTTTCAGTAACATCTTCAAAATCTGCATCCACTACTTTTGGATCTTTTTCTTTAGACTTTGATTTTGCTTTTCCTTTAGTTTCTTTTCCTTTAGTTTTTTGTTCAGAACTAGCTTTCTCTTTTTCAGCTTTTTCTTGAGCTTCTTTATAAAGGATTTCACCTAATTTCATTGAATCTTGAGCCAATGCATCAGTTTTCTCTTTTAGAGTTTTAGCTAAAACTTTCTCATCTTTTAAAGTGTTTTTTAACTCTTCAAGAGATTTCTCTATTTTGATTTTTTCTTCTTTAGGAAGTTTTTCTCCATGCTCTTTAAGATTTTTTTCAGTACTTGCAATCATTGAATCTGCATTGTTTTTTGCTTCAATAGTTTCCAATTTTTGCTTGTCCGATTCCGCATTAGCTTCAGCATCTTTTACCATCTTCTCAATTTCTTCATCAGATAATCCACCAGAAGCTTTTATTTGTATTTGATGTTCTTTTCCAGTAGCCTTATCTTTTGCAGAAACCTTGACTATTCCATTGGCATCTATATCAAACGTTACTTCTATTTGAGGAGTGCCCCTTTGAGAAGGAGGTATTCCAACTAAATCAAACTGACCTAAAAGTTTGTTATCAGCAGCAATTTGTCTTTCACCTTGGAAGACTCTAATTGTTACCGCCGCCTGATTATCTTCAGCTGTAGAAAAAATTTGACTTTTATTCGTAGGTACTGTGGTATTTTTTTCAATTAACTTTGTAAACACACCACCCAGTGTCTCTATACCTAATGATAAAGGTGTAACATCAAGTAAAAGTACATCTTTAACATCTCCAGAAAGTACACCACCTTGAACTGCAGCTCCTAATGCAACAACCTCATCTGGGTTAACACTTCTATTAGGATCTCTGCCAAAAAAATTTTTCACTTTTTCAATTACTTTTGGCATTCTAGTCATTCCACCAACTAAAATAACATCATTAATCTCACCAGCATTAAGGCCAGCATCTTTTAAAGCTTTTTTACATGGCTCTATAGAACGATCAATTAAATCAGCTACAAGGGCTTCAAATTTAGATCTTGAAAGTTTAATATTTAAATGTTTCGGACCTGATGCATCAGCCGTTATAAAAGGTAAATTTACCTCCGTTTGAGGTGCAGTTGAGAGTTCTATCTTAGCTTTTTCTGCTGCTTCTTTTAATCTTTGTAATGCAAGCTTATCCTTCTTTAGATCAATTGATTGTTCCTTTTTAAATTCTGTTGTAAAATAATCAATTAAAACATTATCAAAATCTTCTCCTCCTAACTGAGTGTCTCCATTTGTTGCTTTTACTTCAAATACTCCGTCTCCAATTTCTAAAATTGAAATATCAAATGTGCCGCCTCCGAGATCATAAACAGCTACAGTTCCCGTTTTTTTCTTATCTAAACCATAAGCTAAAGCAGCCGCTGTAGGTTCATTAATTATTCTTTTAACATCCAAACCAGCAATTTTGCCAGCATCTTTTGTTGCTTGACGTTGTGCATCGTTGAAATATGCTGGAACTGTAATAACCGCTTCTTTTACTTCTTTTCCTAAAAATTTTTCCGCGGTTTCTTTCATTTTTTGCAATATCATTGCACTAATTTGACTTGGTGAGTACTTTTTATCGTCAATTCCAAGCCAAGCATCCTGATTATCACCAGGAACAATTTTATATGGAAGAACTTCTGAGTCCTTTTTAACAGACGCATCATCCATTCTTCTTCCAATTAGCCTTTTTATTGCAAAAAGAGTTTTTTCTGGGTTAGTTACCGATTGTCTTTTGGCAGACTGACCAACAAGTTTTTCATCTCCTTCGGCAAATGCAACCATTGATGGGGTTGTTCTTGAACCCTCTACATTTTCAATTACTTTGGGATTTTTCCCATCCATGATAGCCACGCATGAATTTGTGGTACCAAGATCTATACCAATAATAGTGCTCATTTTTTCTCCTTCTTCCTTAAAGTTATGGACAGAAATTTTAATTAGCCCAATTAGGCACTAATTAAAATAATTTAACTATTTTATATTATATGATTATATAAAATTGCAAGAATTAAATGTATTTACTTAGTTATATATTAAAAAATTTATTTATCCTGTTTTACTTTTTCTTCTAAATTTGGTCCTTTAGATACAACTACCATAGCAGGTCTTAAGAGTCTATCTCCTATCTTAAAGCCTTGTTGAAGCTCCTCTAAAACAAAACCTTCTTTTATGTTACTATGGGTTTGTGAAACTGCTTGATGAATATCAGGATTAAATTTTTGATTGATAGAACTAAATCTTGTTATTCCATGTTTTTCAAATACATCATAGAATTCTTTTTCTATCGCTTGCATACCAGTAATAAGATTAGTTAGTAATTCATTATCTTCGGGTAATTTTTCAGGAATAAATTTCATTGCCCTTTGAAAATTGTCTGAAACCGTTAAAAGGCCAATTCCAAAATTTTTATTAGCATATTTTAATGCTTCTTCTAATTCTCTCTGATGCCTTTTTCTTAAATTTTCATTCTCTGCTAGTCCTCTTAAAACATTTTCTTCTAGTTCTTTAAGTTTCAATTTTAATTCCTCTGTTTCATTAACAGAAGCTTTAGCTTTTGAAGTAACCTGATCATTTGTTTTAGCTTTATTTGAAATATTTTCTTTAATATTAATTTTTTTTTCTTCTTTATTATTATTTTTTTCATTTTGCATAAGATAAACTCCAATTATGAAATATTAAAATTTCTACCTAATAATTTTGCTGTATAATCAACTACAGGGATTATCTTAGCATAATTAATTCTCATAGGCCCAACTACTCCTATTGCTCCTATAATTTCTTTTTCCTTATTTTTAAATGGACTAATTATTGTTGAACAACCGGTCATTCCAAAAAGTGAATTTTCAGATCCAATAAATATTTGTAGACCTTCGGCTTCCTGAGTGTCTTCTATAACATCAATTAAATTTTCTTTGTTTTCTAATTTTTCTATTAAAACTCTTATATTTTCTAGTTCCTCCAAGGCGGTAACATCCTCAAGTAGTTTAGAAGTGCCAGTCACTATAAGTTTATTTTTTTTGTTTGCATCAGCCCAACAAGCTATTCCTTGATCAATTAATTTTTTGGAAACTTTATCTAAGTTTTTTCTATCATTTTTAATTTCTTCTTGAATTATTTTTTGACTTTCAAGTAAAGTTCTGCCTTTAAGTCTCGAATTAAGATAATTTGTTATTTCTACTAAAACAGAATCTGGCAAACCTTTTGGAATTTTAATCAATCTATTTTCTATTAACCCTTTTTCTGAAACCATTATAACTAAAGCTTGCTCTTTACTTACTGGAACAAATTCAATATGTTTCATACCTCCTTCAAGTTTTGGAGCTAAAACTAGGCCAGCGCAATCAGATAATCCAGATAATAAATGAATAGCATCATCATATATTTGATCTAGACTTCTCCCATTCCTTATAAATTTCTTTTTAATATCGCTGCATTCAGACTGACTTAAACTACTTACTTGTAATAAACCATCAACAAAAAATCTCATTCCTAGATCTGTTGGAACCCTCCCAGCAGATGAATGAGTGGAAGTTAGTAAACCAGAATCTTGTAAATCCGACATTACATTTCTTACAGATGCAGGAGAAAGTTTTTCCTCTAATTTAACTGATAATTTTCTAGACCCAACTGGGTCACCTGTATTTACATAATCTTCTACAATTAAACTAAATATTTCTTTAGATCTTTTATCTAAATCAATAATTGGTGAAGATTGATTATTTATAATATTTTTTATTACCATAAACTAAATTTTCTTAATAATTTTTAATCATTTCCTGATATAATAATATATTAATATTTTTAAATATGAGAAATTTCAATAGAAAACATAATGAAATTAGAAAAGTAGATATTACTCCTGGTTATAATAAGTTTTCCGATGGGTCATGCTTAATTTCTTTTGGACTAACTAAAGTCGTTTGCAATGCAACAATTGAGAGAAAAGTTCCTAAATGGATAAAAAACTCAGAACATGGTTGGGTTACTGCTGAATATAGTATGCTTCCTAGCTCAACCAAAGAAAGAATAAAAAGAGAATCAAAAATTGGAAAACAATCTGGAAGAACACTAGAAATTGAAAGACTGATTGGAAGGTCTTTGAGATCTATTACAAATCTTTCAAAATTACAGGGGATTCAGATAATTGTTGACTGTGATGTCCTGCAAGCAGACGGTGGAACTAGAACAACAAGTATTACTGGTGCTTTTATAGCATTTTATTTGGCAGTAAAAAAACTTTTAAATTTAAAACAAATAAAAGAAAATCCAATTACTGATAAAGTTTGTGCAATTTCTTGTGGATTAATTGAGAAAAAAATTTTAGTTGATCTTGATTTTCCTGAAGATTCGAATGCAATTGCTGATGCAAATTTTGTTTTTTCTGAAAAACAAGGAATAATTGAAATTCAAGTTTCAGGGGAAAAAAAACCAATTTCAAAAGACCAATTTGATTCAATGTATAATTTAGCTTTAATTGCAAGTAAAAAGATTTTTAAACTTCAATCAAAAATACTAGAATGAAGAAAAAAATAAAGAAAAATGATACTTTGCTTATTGCCACTCACAATAAAGGTAAAGCAAAAGAATTTAGAAAACTTTTTTCTTTGTATAATATCAATACAATTTTTTCTTATGAATTAAATTTAATTGAACCAGAAGAAACTGGAAATACCTTCAAAGAAAATTCAGAACTTAAAGCACAATCTGCAATAAATAAAGGTCATGTTGTTGTTGCCGATGATTCTGGTTTATGTGTCAAAGCCCTTAATGATCAACCTGGAATATACTCTGCCAGGTGGGCAGATGAAAATGGAGGCTGGGATAATGCTATGTACAAAATATATGAAAATCTTAAAAAAAAAAAGTGCTCTAACTTTTCTGCAAAATTTTACTGCTCACTTACGATAGCTTGGTCTGAGAAAATTTACAGCAGTTATAGTGGTGAAGTATCTGGTAATATTTCTTGGCCACCAAAAGGTTTAAATGGATTTGGTTATGATCCAATTTTTTTACCTAATAATCAAAAGCTAACATTTGGAGAAATGACAAAGAAAGAAAAAATGAAAATTGACCACAGATTTAAAGCATTTACTAAATTAATAAAAAAACATTTCGTTTGTTGAAATTCTAAATAATAGAAATCGGGCAACTAAGAATTTCTTTAATTTGACCATTTTCATATTTATTTAGAAAAATCTTTCTTTTAAAATAACCCTCATTAGAAATTATTGCAGAACTGAAATCTGAATCATATTTTGTATCGTAAATTCCATCATTTGAACCCACTTTAAGTCCTTTTGTTGACAAAAAGTTGACTAAATCATTGACTATATAATTAAGATTATTTGGATCAGTGGAAAAAATAGAGGCGTAAGTATTCCTATATTTTTTTTTGTTTAATTTCAAACTAGTAGCAAAAAACGTATTGTCTATTACATCTTCTTTATATTTATCTAGCCCCTCCCAAATACTAGTTCCGTAAATCATTGTATTAGAAGCATTAATGTCATAAAAGGATAGCAATGATAAAATTTCAATTAATTTGTTCCCACTTTCACCAATAATAATTAATTCATATGGTTTATCGCCATATGTTTCTAAATTCTTAAAAATTTTTAATTGAAATTCTTTTAAGTCTTTTTCAATATTTGAAAGCTTAACTTTATTAATTTGTTCTTTTAATCTTTCTTTTCCTAGTTCATAAAAACTAAATTTTTTAATTTCATCATCGAGATTTATTGAGTTATTTATCTGTAAAAATGAAACGTTCATATTTCTGGCGTTATAAGTCTTTTCTGAAATAATTTTTCTCAAAAGATTCCCATACTGATCATCATTATATATAATACCTATTTTACTAATTTCATCCTGTTTTACTTTTTTAAATATACATGAGAGTTCGTCTTCAAGGCTAAAACCAGTTATTATTATGTTTTCTGAAATTGCATTTTTATCAGTTGAAAGACTATAGACAACAACTTCTTTACTTCTTTCTATGTTTTTTATAGCCATTGTTTCTTGAGAAAAAATTGGACCTATAAAAATTTTTATATTTTCTGACAAACCTTTTTTAAAAGCCTCCTCTACTCCAACTAATGAGCTTTTAGTATCATAGATTCTAAAATTTATTTTATTTTCCTTTCCATCTAAATATAATCTAATTGAATTTATTAATGTTTCTCCTAGAACAGAATTTTTCCCGCTTAATGGAAATAAAAGACCTATTTCAATCGGTTCCAAAGCAAAAATTTCACTTTGTTTTGAAGTAAGGCTTTTTTTAGTTAACTCAGGCTGAATCAGCACTAATTCTTCATTAAAATCTTCTATTTTTTTAATTTCACCTATTTCATCTTTGTTAATCTCAGGTTTTTCTACCTTGTCCTTGACATTTGAAGGCTCAACTTTTTTTATTTTTTTTTGAGTAGTATTTTTTTTATGCTGTTTAGATAATTCTTTTTTTTTTGAGTCTTTGACTTTATATTTTTCATTACCTGGCATTACTACATCTGCAAGCTTTGTCAAAGAATCATTTAATTGACACCCTAAAATTAAAAAAGATAATGAACAGATTATAATAAAGTTATAATAAAAAGATTTTTTCATAGTTAATTATAGTCAGATTAGATAAAAAATGAATAAAAATAAAATGTTAATTTTTTTTGTTTGTTTGCTTTTTTTAACTTCTTGCATTAGTTCCTCACTAACTTCAATAGCTGGAAACGCTGCAATTTCAAAAAAAGGATTTGAGGGATCATATGAAGACACAATAATATATACTAAAATAAAAACAATTCTATTAAAATTCAAATTAACTAGTTTTTCAAATATAAGTGTTATTGTATTTAATGGGGAAGTTCTTCTAACTGGAGTTATTCAAGATGGTATTGATAGACTTAGAATTATAAAAAAAATATGGGAAATTAAAGGTGTTAACACAATTTATAATGAGATAGTTATAGAAAAGAATTATTCTATATATCAAAAATCGAAAGATGTAATTTTAAATTCTAAAATAAAAACATTCATACTATTTAATAAAAAAATACTAAGTAATAATTATTCTATTGATACTTATAAAGGTATAGTTTATTTAATTGGAGTATCTGAAAGTCTTGAAGAAATGCAAGAAATTGAAAATTATATTAAAAATATTGATGGCGTTAAAAAATTAGTAAGTTTTGTTAAACAAGTAAGGTAATTTATGAAAAATAAAAAATTTTTAACTCTTTTTCAAATTGATCCACTTCATACAATAGATCCAAAAACAGATTCAACATTTAAAATAATTCTACAAGCGCTTAAATTAAGTCACAATGTAATGTATTGTACTCCTGACAGGGTATATATTAAATTTAAAGAAACATATGTAAAAGCAAGAACTTTAGAATTATCCGACAAAAATAAAAGTTTCAAAGTTAAAGGAGACTATAAAGAAAAAAAAATTTCTGATTTTGATATTGTTTTTATAAGGCAAGATCCTCCATTTAATATGAACTATATTCTCAATAGTTATCTAATTGAAATTCCAAGACTTATTGATCATAAGAAACCTTTTTTTGTTAATAGTCCAAAAGGAATAAGAAATTTTTCGGAAAAAATATTCCCTTTACTGTTTAAAAACCTTATTCCAGAAACAACAATTTCATGCAATAAAGAAATTTTAGAAGCATTTATAAAAAAACATAAATCATTTATATTAAAACCTTTATTTGACAAGGGAGGAAATGGAATTTTCCTTTTGAAACAAAATGATCCTAATACTAAAAGTCTTATCCAAATTTTATCAGAAGATTTTAAAAACCCTATTATTCTTCAAGAATTTCTCCCAAATGTTAAGAATGGAGATAAAAGGATAATTCTAATAGACGGAGAGCCTGTTGGAGCAGTAAATAGAATACCTTCTGATGGAAACTTCAAGGCAAATCTTCATCTTGGTGGTTCTGCAAATAAAACTATTCTAACAAAAAAAGAACTAGCAATATGTAAAAAAATTAAACCTTTTCTTATTTCTAATGGATTATTTTTTGTTGGAATTGACGTAATTGATGGAAAATTAACTGAAATTAATGTTACTTCACCTACAGGAATACAACAAATCAATAAACTAAATAAAGTTAAGATTGAGTTAATTCTTTGGAAAAAATTAACAGAAAAAGTTTTAAGGAATAATTCTACCTAATTTTTTTCCTGATAAAATATGTATATGGGTATGAGGAACCTCCTGCCCTCCGATAGTTCCAACATTAGAGATAACTCTATAACCATCTTGAAGAGATAATTTTTCAGCAATAATATTTATACTTCTTATTAAATAAGTTATTGTCTCAGGGCTAGCCTTTTTTGAAAAGTCATCAAGACTACAAAATTCATCTTTTGGAATAACCACTATATGAATTGGAGCTTGTGGTTTGATATCTTTAAAAGCTATTACTTTATTATCTTCATAGACGATATCACAAGGTATTTCACCAGATAAAATTTTAGCAAAAACATTAGATTGGTCGTACTTTTTTATATCTATCATTGTATAGTATTTCAGACCTTCATTCTTTTTTGTAAAACTTTCCATACTTCTTCTGGAGATATTCCAGCATATTCCAACAAAACAAAAAGATGAAAAATTAAGTCCGCTGTTTCTTCAGCAACATCTTTTTTTTCTTGACTTAAAAATGCAGATATAACTTCTGTGGCCTCTTCTCCAACTTTATTTGCGATCTTAACCTTGCCTTTAGAAAAAAGCTTTGCAGTGTAGGATGAATCAGATGAATAATTTTTTTTTTCTTTAATTATCTTTGTTAACTGATTAAGTACTTTAACTTTTGTTTCCATATTTACCTTTTAATAATCCATTCTTACTGGAATTCCTAGTGAAAACAAATGCTTTTTTACTTCTGTAATAGAAAATTCACCAAAATGAAAAATAGAGGCTGCTAATAGAGCTGAGGCAGAGCCTTTAACAACACCCTCTTCCAAATGCCTTAAGGTTCCTACTCCACCTGATGCAACTACTGGTATTGAAACTTCACTGGTTATATTTTTTAATAGGTCTAAATCAAATCCACTTTTGGTTCCATCTTTATCCATTGAAGTAAGTAAGATTTCACCTGCACCTTTTGATTCCATCAATTTTGCCCATCTAACAGCATCTATGCCTGTATCTTTTCTACCACCATGAGTAAAAACATTCCATGTTTTTTGATTGTTTTTTTTTGCATCAATTGCAACGACTATACATTGTTTACCAAACTTTTCTGCTCCTTGAGATACAATTTGAGGGTTTTTAACTGCTGAACTATTAACTGAAATTTTATCAGCACCTACCAGTAAAAGGTTATTCATATCTTCGAGGCTTCTTATTCCTCCACCAACAGTCAGAGGAACAAAACATTTTTTAGCTGTTTTTTCGATTACATCTAGCATAGTTTCTCTCTGGTCTGAGGTTGCAGTTATATCTAAAAAAGTAATTTCATCTGCTCCACATTGACTATAAATTTTAGCTTGTTCAACAGGATCTCCTGCATCTATTAAATCAACAAAATTAACGCCTTTAACAATTCTACCGTTTTTAACATCTAAACAAGGAATTATTCTAACTTTTAACATAAAAAAATTACTTTAATATTCTAATTGCATCTTCAACTTTAAATCTTCTTTCATATATAGCTTTTCCAGATATAACTCCATCTAGATTTTTATAATTTAATTTTTTTAAATTTTTTAAGTCTTGTAAAGTTGTAACTCCTCCAGATGCAATTATCTTGGTGTTTGTTGATTTAAGTACATCAATTATCTCCTCAAAATTCATTCCTTTTAAAAGACCATCTCTATCAATATCAGTAAAAATAAATACTGATACACCAAAATGTTGCATTCTCTTAATTAAATCTTTACTTGATAAAGAACTTGTCTCAGACCAACCTTCAGAAGCTACCATTTTTTGTTTTGTATCAATCCCTATAGCAATTTTTTTTGGGAAATTCTCGCATGCAATTTTAACAAAATTAGGATCTTTAATTGCTGCTGTTCCAATAATAATTCTATCTATAGAGTTTTTAAAAAACTTCTCAACAGTTTCAATATTTCTTATGCCTCCACCAACTTGTATTTTACAACTACATTTTTTTTTAATTTCAAATATTACGTCGTGGTTAAATGGTGTGCCATTAAATGCACCATCAATATCAACTATATGAATCCATTCACAGCCCATTTTTTCAAATTCAAGTGCTTGATCTATTGGATTATGATTATAAACCTTGAGCTTTTCTAAACTCCCTTTTTCAAGTCTTATACATTTTCCATTTTTTATATCTATTGCAGGGAAAAAAATCACTCTTGACCTTCCCACATTAAGAAAGCTTTTAAAAAACTGAGTCCAAACATTTGGCTCTTCTCAGGATGAAACTGAGTACCTAAAATATTACTTTTTCCAATCATTGCCGTAATGTTTTTCCCATAATCAGTTGATAAAATCTCGTTTTCTTTATTTTTTAACTCAAATGCGTAACTATGAACAAAGTAAGCATTAATTTCTTTATTATAAAATTTTTTATTTTTTAAAATCAGGTCTATAAACTTATGTTTTTTTTCAATTTTTAAATTATTCCAACCGATATGAGGAATTTTTAATGACTTAAGCTCTGGCCTTATTAATTTTACATCACCTTCAATCCATCCAAAACCATTTCTTTCACCTTCTTCAAAACCTTTATTAGCCATCATCTGCATTCCAACACAAATTCCCAAAAAAGGCTTCAACTTGACTATAGTGTTTTCTTGAATTGCTTCAAAAAGCCCAGGAGAATTATATACACCATTTAAACAGCTTTTAAATGAACCAACTCCAGGAAGAATAATATGAGACGACTTTAAAATTTCTGAAGGCTCATTAGTAACTATTACTTTTCTGCAATTTGTTTTTTTACTAATTACATTTTTAACAGCATTAAAGACAGACCTTAAATTTCCTGAACCATAATCAATAATTGATACTAAACTCATTTCATTCTTTTTCTGAAATACAAATTAATAAAGCTTCCAAGGCGTTTGAAGCAGCTAAAAGTTTTTTTGGTAAATATTGTTTTTGTATTAATTCATTAATCAATAAATTATTTCCAAACAATCCCCAGTATAAGGAAATAAGAGATAAAAGAAAAAAAAGATCTAGAACATTAATAAACGATAAAAAATATAAAGTTACTGATATAGTTGAAAAAACAAACCATAATAAGGAAAATATCCATATTTGGTGGGAAAATCCCCAAATATAACTGAAAAAAAAAAGCCGTCCAAGAAAAACCGACTTTTACAACTTCAAACTTTTTTTTGTTTTCAAAACTATTTTTAACTAAAAAACAAAACATGCCAGACATAATGCTAAAGAGAACCTCCAAGTGTCCCTTTTGTTGAAGGGATTTCTCCAGCACGCTTTGGATCGAATGAGATAGCCTGTCTTAGAGCCCTAGCAAGTCCCTTAAAACAAGACTCAATGATATGATGAGAATTTTCACCATACAAGTTTTCTACGTGAAGTGTAATTCCAGCATTTTGTGCAAAAGCCTGAAACCACTCTTTGAATAACTCTGTATCCATCTGACCAACTTTAGGGGTAGGAAAATTAACTTTCCATACAAGATATGGACGATTTGAACAATCTACTACAACGCGTGATAATGTTTCATCCATTGCGGATAAGGCTTGCCCAAATCTAGTAATTCCAACTCTATCACCAAGCGCCTTATTAAAAGCTTCACCAAGTGCAATAGCAGAGTCTTCTGTCGTGTGATGATAATCTACATGTAAATCTCCTTTTACGATTAGTTTTATATCAATCATGCTGTGCTTTGATAGCTGATCAATCATATGATCTAAAAAGCCAATGCCTGTATTGTTTGTTGATTTTCCAGAACCATCAATAAGTATTGTAGTTTCAATATCTGTTTCTTTGGTTTTACGAACTATTGAATATGATCTCATTTTTATTTTATAAGTAAATAATTTATTTTATATACATTATTAACACAAAGTCATATAAAAATTCTATTCTATTCAATTTTTAAAATTATTAGTAGTATACTTTATATTATGGGTAAAAATAACAAGCCAATTTGGAGAAGCACAACAGTTGTTTCTGTAAGAAGAAAAAATGAAGTTGTAATTGCTGCTGATGGACAGGTTACGCTTGGAGATACTGTAATGAAAGCTAACGCAAAAAAAGTGAAAACGCTTTGTTCGGGTAAAGTTTTAACTGGATTTGCTGGAGCAACTGCAGATGCGTTCACATTATTTGAAAGGTTAGAAGGTAAACTAGAAAAAACATCAAATAATTTAATGAGAGCATGTGTAGAACTTGCTAAAGATTGGAGAACAGATAGATACTTGAGAAGACTTGAGGCCATGATGCTTGTTGCAGATAAAGAAGTTAGTCTTATATTAAGTGGAAATGGCGATGTTTTAGAACCAAAAAATGGTTTAATGGCAATTGGCTCTGGTGGAAATTTTGCCTTAGCAGCGGCTCAAGCACTAGACTCATCAAAACTTACTGCAGAGCAAGTTGCTACAAAAAGTCTTGAAATTGCAGCAGATTTATGTATTTACACTAATAGAAACATTATTATAGAAAAAATTAAATATTAATTATGACTTCATTTACTCCAAGAGAAATTGTTTCTGAATTAGATAGATTTATTGTTGGTCAAGAAGATGCAAAAAGATCTGTGGCAATAGCTTTGAGAAATAGATGGAGAAGACAACAAATTGATGAAGGTTTACGTGACGAAGTATTGCCTAAGAATATATTGATGATTGGTCCGACTGGTGTTGGAAAAACTGAAATTGCCAGACGTCTTGCCAAACTTGCCCAAGCTCCATTTATAAAAGTTGAAGCTACAAAATTCACAGAGGTAGGTTATGTCGGTAGAGATGTAGAACAGATAATTCGTGATTTAATTGAAACCTCTATATCAATGAATAAAGATTCTTTTAAAAATGAGGTTCAAGCTAAAGCAGAAATAAACGCTGAAAAAAGAGTTATTGATGCCTTAGTTGGTTCTTCTGCAACAAATCAAACAAGAGAAAAATTTAAAAAAATGCTAAGAAATGGTAAGCTTGATAATCAAGAAATTGAAATAGAACTAGAAGCAAAATCTGGAATGCCAATTAAATCAATGGAAATTCCTGGAATGCCTGGAGGTATGATGGGAATGTTAAATCTTGGCGATGTTCTTGGTAAAGGATTTGGACAAAAAAAAGAAAAAAGAAAATTATCTGTTAAAGACTCTTATGCATTTCTAATTGAAGAAGAGTCTGATAAACTTATTGATAATGAAAGCCTAATTAAACGCTCATTAATTTCTGTTGAAGATAATGGAATAGTGTTTCTTGATGAAATAGATAAAATTTGTGGAAAAAGTGCTAAGGGAACTGGTGAGGTAAGTAGAGAAGGAGTACAAAGAGACTTACTTCCTCTTATTGAGGGCACAACAGTATCCACAAAATATGGAAGTGTTAAAACAGATCATATATTATTTATAGCTTCCGGAGCTTTTCATGTTTCAAAACCATCTGACCTACTTCCAGAACTTCAAGGTAGACTTCCTAACAGAGTTGAATTAACTGCTTTATCAAAAAAAGATTTTATAGCAATTTTAAAAGAGCCAGAAAACAATCTTATTCGTCAATATATTGAATTGATTGCTACCGAGGGAGTAAAGCTATCTTTTACAAACGATGCCATTTCAGAGGTTGCAGAAATAGCAACAAAAGTAAATCTTGAAATAGAGAATATTGGAGCTAGAAGACTTCACACAATACTAGAAAAAGTACTTGAAGAAATTAGTTTTTCAGCCTCCGACAAAAAAATTTTAGAAATTAAAATTGATGAAAAATATATTAAAAAACAATTAGGTGATATTTATAAAAATAATGATGTAAGTAAGTTTATTTTATAGCCTTTTTTTTAAATAAACATTAAGAGCTCCTTCTCCCCCTCTATTAGCTGGTGCTGCCCCGTACCAAATTATATATTTTGAAAGAGCATGAGAGTTTAACCATTTTGGCAAAGTATCTTTTAAAATACCTTTGCCTTTCCATCCAGCCTCGACTCCTAAACGCTTTCCTTTTCCAGTTATTATTAAAAGCAATCTTTTATTTCTCTTAAAACATTTATTTATAAATTGAAAGACCTCATTTTTAGCTTCTGAAATTTTAAACCCATGAAGATCTAATTTAGCATTAATTTCGATTTGTCCCTTTTTAATCTTTTTTATAAGGTTTTTATCAACACTTTTGTTTCTATAAAAGATTGATTCTTCATTTAACACATCCATTAAAGAAAGATCATTTTCATTTAAAATAGGAAAATTAGTCCTAGAAGTTTTTACTTTTAAAATTTTCTTAACTTTAAAATAATTAGTTTTATTTTCAATTGGATTAACTGATTTTAAAAAATTTTTCCAATCAATATCATCATCTTCATTCATTTGATTTATTATATGGTAGTAAAAAAATTAGTTGAAGATCTATTTTTAAATTTCCTGCCAGAATTTCGGCTTTTTTACCTCTTCCTATAAATAAATCTCCTCGATTATATCCTTTAATTGCTGAGCCCGTATCATGACTTATAGCAAATTTATTATAAATTTCTTCTTCTGTGTTCAAATAGATTGGAATTCCAAAAGGAACTAAAGACTTATCAATTGCCAAGCTAAGATTTGGTACCAAATTAATTCCCATTGCACCTTTAGGAAATTTACTTGTATATTTTTCAGTTTTGAAAAAAATATACCTTTTATTTAAATTGAAAATTTCTTCACTTAACTGGGGGTTGTTTTTTAACCAGTTTTTAATTGTGAACAAAGAAACTTCATGTCTTTTTAAATATTTTCTCTTAATTAGAACTTTTCCTATGGACGTATATTCATAGCCATTGTTGCCGTCATAAATTAACTTAACCTTATTATTTTTATTTATAACACCAATTCCTGAGCCTTGAATTTGTAGGAAGAAAAGATCTATATTACTGTTTGTCCAATAAAGAACATCGCTATCAGAATATTTTCTTAAAATAACTTTTCTTTCCTTAAAAAGAGTTTTTTTTTTTTTTTAAAATTGGAAAAATATAATCATCTCTTTTCGTCTTAGAGATCAAAATTTCTGGTTCATAATATCCAGTTAACAATCCTTTATTATTTGTTTGGGCTATTTTAAATAAAAAATTTTTTAGAATAAATTTTTTCGCTTCGTTTTTAGAACTTTTTTTTAATTTAGTGCAAGTATTTTTCCAACTTTTTATTGAACCAAATTTTGGATATGTTTCGTGTTTTTTTAAATTTAAAAAAAAATTTTCAGATAAACATAAAAAATTTAAATTTTTAAGTAATATTCTTGCAGATTTTTCATCAATACTAATTTTATTAAACGGAAATGTTATTAATTTAGCTTTGAGGGATTCGAAATACGATGAAAAGAAAAATGCAAAAAAAATGGTTAAAAATAATAATACTTTCTTCACTTAGTTTTTATGACTTCTCAGATATTTTTATTAAACTCCAATTTGGACTTTTGGATTTAAGTTTACGAGAAAAAGTCCAATTTTCTTCAATATTAAGAATTTGATTCGTATCTCCTTCAATAATTTTATTATTTGCATCTTTTAAAACCTGAATTTGTTCACTATTATATTCTACAATAATCTCTGCAATATTATTAACAACTTTTGCACTTACTATTTTAGGATCCTTTATCCCAATAATTGTAATTTCAAATATTTCTTTTTTCTTAAGTCTATTATCAATTTCCTTTTTATAAATTTGAAAAATTTTTTTTTCAAGAAGAGGCTCTAGTGCTTTTAAATTATTTTTGGAGTAAGAGCCTAATATATATTCAAAGGCTTTTTTAGAATTATCTATAAATTCATTTACACCAAATGAACTTTCGATTTTTTTAATTTCATTTAAAACTTTATTAATATTTTTATCTTTGTGCAAATTAATTGTTTCATCTTTCTTTAATCCTTCTTTTTTTAAATTCGACTCCATGTCTGGTGTTGATTCTTTAAATCTATCTTTTTTTAATTTAAACTTCTTAATAATATCCTCTTCATTTCCTGTTTTCTTCCCAAGAACATTTCTTAATCTGTTTAAAATAAAAACAGCTATCATAGCTAAAATTAAAATATCAATGTATGGAATATTTCCCATTTAAAATCTCCGTATTATTAAATAAACAATAACATATATTTTTTTAAGATAATAATGAATACAAATCTTTTATTTTATAATATATTATTATTTCTAAGAAAGATATTATGACAGAAAAGATTCAAAATAACTCATCAAAGAATGATAAAAACTTCCAGTTTATTATCAATGCTCAATATTTAAAGGATTTATCTTTTGAAAATCCAAAAGCACCAAATTCCCTTAAAAGTTTTGATTCAAAGCCAGAAATAAAAATTGATGTTGATATAAATTCTCGCCCATTAAAGGATCACGGTGAAAATATTTATGAAGTTGACTTAATTATTAAAGGAACTACTTCAATTAAAAAAGAAACAATGTTTTTAATAGAAGGCGTTTATTCAGGTATTTTTACTATTACAAACGCTCCTGACAATTTACTAGAAAAAATTCTTTTAATAGAATGTCCAAAGTTTCTTTTTCCTTTTTTACGATCTATCATAGCAAGTAACACCCGTGATGGCGGTTTTCCTCCATTAATGATTACGCCAATTGATTTCGTTGGTCTTTATGAAAGTAAAAAGGCTAAAAATTAGTTTTTGTGCTTTTGCCAAAGAGAGTTTGAAATTTCACTTAACATTTCCTCGTGGCAATCTAGCTCATGTTTGTCAACCGTTATTTCGGGGGTAAGCTTAATATTCATTTGTTTTGGCTGTAAATTAAGGATTTTTTTTTTTTTTTCAAAAAAATTAAACTTATGTTGTTTACCACCAATTAATTCCATGTAAACTTGTGCCAGCAAAAAACAATCAGTTACCGCATCATGTTTTTCTCTACTTTCTATACTTATTTTATACCTTCTACACAAAGCATTAAGATTTACCTTGCTACCAGGAAATAACTTTCTCGCCATTATAAGTGTGCAAACGCAACGTTTTTCTGATAATTTTGGTAACCTTAATCTTTCTAACGAACTATTTATCATAGATAAATCAAATGAAACGTTATGCATAATAATTGGCGAATCTTCTAAAAAATCTAATACCTCATCTACTTGATTATCAAATAAACCATATTTAGATAAAAAATTATTTGATAAACCATGAACTTTTTCTGCTTCAGAAGAGATTCTTATGTTTCCTGGGCTAAAAAATTTATGATAGATATTACCAGTCGGAATATCATTAATTAACTCTAAACATGCGATTTCTATGATTCTATCTTCTTTTGGATTTAACCCACTTGTTTCAGTATCTAGTATAATTTTTCTCATAATGGTTTATTATAGAAATTGTACGTTAATGGCCAAACATATTTTCTTTTCTTCTTTTTTATTAATGATAAAAATTTTAAAAGTTTTCTCCTTAAATTTATAAGATTATTTCCAGTATTAATAGATAATGAAAATTTATTTTTTACGGAAATATCTCTAAGATTTTGTTTTGCGACAATATTATTATATTTACTATTTGTCATATACTTTCGAGATAAAACTCTTTGTTTTTGAATTAATTTGTTAACTGAAGCAATAATAACATAGTCACATCTTTTATGAGCTTTGCTTTGAAATAACAAAGGTATATCAAGAAAAACTATTTTTTCTTTATTAATTGCATTATGAAATACAAACTTTTTTTCTTTAAGTTTTATTAAGGGATGTAAAATTGACTCAAGTACTTTTAATTCATCTTCATTTTCAAAAACATAGTTGCCAAGTTTGTTGGTATTAATTTTTCCATTTTGCATTACTAAATTTGACACTTTAAATTTAAAATATTTTTCAATCTTTTTTATAACTTTTTTTTTTTTGATTAAATCTTTCGAGCAATTATCCGAATCGAATACCTTATATCCCATTTGTTTTAAGATATTTGAAACCGTTGTCTTGCCACATCCTATTTTTCCTGTAATTCCTATTAAAATCATATTTTTATTAAGTTATTAAATTAATAGCTTTTTTTATTTCTTTTTCAGAAACTTGTATTTTAAACCATCTTTGGAAAGATTCTGCTGCTTGTCTTACCAACATACCAGAACCATTGTAGGTTTTTATTCCATAGTCTTTTGCTTTTTTTAAAAAGTATGTTTGGCTAGGATTGTATATAATATCATATACAACTATATTTTTTCGTTTAGTGTGAAAATTAACACTTAAATTTTCGTTTTCTTTCATACCGTATGAGGTCGTATTAATAATTATATCCATTTGAAATCCAACATTTTTGTTTGACCATTCTTGAATAATTATATTATTAAAGTTTGTTTGTCTTTTTATGTCAAACACTAGGTTTTTCGCTTTTTCTATGCTTCTGTTAGTAATAATAAGCCGTTGAATTTTTTGACTTATCAAAGAAAAAATTATTCCTCTTGCAGCTCCACCAGCACCAATTAAAAATATATTTTTGTCTTTTAAACTTATTTTAGAATCATGTTTTAAAGAATTAACTAAACCTATTCCGTCCGTATTTGTTCCAATAACTTTATTGTTTTTTTTATAAACGGTATTGATTGCGCCTGTGTATAATGCATTATTATCAGTTAAGTCTAAATATTGCTGAATTTCTTCCTTGAAGGGTAATGTAATATTTATTCCTAGAATTTCACCTTTTTTTACCTTTTGTATTATTCCTTTTAAATCCTCAGAATTTACTAATAATGATTTATAAGAACAATTGATTTTTTTTTCTTTTAACCAGAAATTATGAATTAATGGTGATTTAGAGTGTTTTATTGGATTTCCTATAACTAAAAGTTTCATGCTAATATTTAAATTTTTTGATAAAATTCTTTATTGGAAATCCTTTAATAGTTTCATCTTCTCCATCTATAATCTTAATAAAATTATATTTCTCATTCTGTTCTATTTTATAACAACCCACTGATGAGAATACCGTTTTTTGGTTTTTTAAAACATATTCTTGTATTCTTTTTTTTTCCAAAGGGTAGAAGAATAAAGTAGCCTTTTTTGTGCATGACCATAAAAAAATTTCTTTTTTAATAATATAGATTGAACTTATTAAAGTATGCTTTTTTCCCTGAAGCTCCATAAGTTTATTTATTGCTTCTTCAGAAGAGCTAGCTTTATCATAAATTTTTTTTTGACAGACTAAAACTTGATCTGACCCAATTATAATTGAATTAGTATATTTGTGTTTTAATGATTCTGCTTT
>MDTB01129164.1_pt1 | contig 31994 bp, 37 predicted proteins | sample 811161 | NCBI WGS metagenome assembly MDTB01 (sample SAMN05326650, study PRJNA326480) | marine metagenome | isolation source: seawater | place: Mediterranean Sea | collected 2009 | reverse complement strand
ATTCCGAACTCGGAAGTTAAGTCCTTCAGCGCCGATGGTACTTTGCCTTAAGGTATGGGAGAGTAGGACGTTGCCAGGCTTTAAAATTATGAAAATAGCTAGTTCACTTAAGTCATTAAAAAAAAGAGACCTTAACTCTAAGCTTGTCAAACGTAGAGGAAAAATTTACGTTATAAATAAAAAAAATCCAAGGTTTAAAGCTCGTCAGGGCTAACAAAAGGTGAAAAATGAAAGTACTTTGCATTTTATACGATGACCCCAAGGGGGGAATGCCTAAGAGTTATCCAGTTAACTCTTTACCAAAATTAAATAAATATCCTGACGGTATGACTTTACCTACTCCTAAATCTGTAGATTTTCAACCAGGTGAATTACTTGGATGTGTTTCAGGAGAGCTAGGTTTAAGAAAATTTTTGGAGTCCAATGGACACACATTGGTCGTAACTTCAGATAAAGACGTCGAAGGATGTAAAGCTGACAAAGAATTAATAGGTGCGGATATAGTTATATCCCAACCTTTTTGGCCTTACTATTTAACAAGAAAAAAAATCGAGTCGGCTAAAAATTTAAAAATGGCAATTACAGCAGGAATAGGATCAGACCATGTTGATTTGCAAGCAGCAATGGATCATAAAGTAGATGTAGTTGAAGTTACTTATTGTAATTCTAGATCTGTAGCTGAGCATATTGTAATGATGATTTTGTCTTTAGTAAGAGACTATCATAATCAACATTCCATTGTTAAAGCAGGCGGATGGAATATCGCTGATGGAGTTCAAAGATCTTACGATGTCGAAGGAATGCATGTAGGAACCGTGGCTGCAGGAAGAATAGGCTTAGATGCTTTGAGAAAAATGAAACCATTTGATGTTCATTTACATTACTTTGATAGACACAAACTTCCAGATTCTGTTGAAAAAGAACTAAATCTTACTTTTCATAAATCAGTTGAATCATTAGTTAAAGTTTGTGACGTGGTTACAATTAATTGTCCATTACACCCTGAAACTGAGAATTTATTTAATGACGAACTAATTAGTAAAATGAAAAAAGGTGCTTACATAGTCAACACAGCAAGAGGAAAGATATGTAACAGAGAAGCAATAGCTAAAGCACTTAAATCTGGTCAATTAAGTGGTTACGCAGGTGACGTATGGTTTCCTCAACCAGCACCGAATGATCATATATGGAGAACAATGCCAAATCATGGAATGACCGCACATACTTCAGGAACATCTTTGTCTGCACAAGCAAGATATGCTGGTGGAGTAAGAGAAATACTAGAATGCTTTTTTGATAAAAAACCTATTAGGGAACCATACTTAATTGTCAAAGACGGACAACTTGCAGGTATGGGGGCTCATTCTTATAGCAAAGGAAGCGCAACCGGCGGTTCCGAAGAAGCAGCAAAATACAAAAAAAAATAGACCAATTATGATAGTTGGTTCAATTAAAGAAGACGCTTCATTAGATAAAAGAGTCTCGATAACACCAGAAACAGCAAAAAATATTAACAATCTAGGTTTAGAAATATATCTAGAAAAAAAATATGCTGATCATTTAGGTATACCCGACGAAGATTATAAAAATGTAAAATTTTTTGATAATCAAAATGAAATAATTAAAAATTCTGATTTATTGGCTCAGGTTAACTGTCCTTCAAAGAAATTTATCGAAAATTTTAAAGAAAATTCTACAATTTTAGGTATGCTTAATCCCACTAAAAACAAGGAAGCTTTAAATGGTTTTTTAAAAAAAAAGATTAATTTATTTTCATTAGAGTTGCTTCCTCGTATCACTAGAGCTCAATCAATGGATGTTTTATCTTCCCAAGCAAATTTAGCTGGATATAGGGCGGTTGTTGAGTCTATCTATGAATTTGAAAAAGCAATACCTATGATGATGACAGCTGCAGGCACTATTCCAGCAGCTAAAGTTTTAGTAATTGGAGCAGGAGTGGCTGGACTACAAGCTATTGCCACTGCAAAAAGATTAGGAGCTATAGTTTCAGCTACTGATGTTAGGGCTGCATCTAAAGAGCAAGTTGAAAGTTTAGGAGGAAAATTTTTAACAGTAGAGGGATCAGAAAATTTAGAAACAAAAAGTGGTTATGCTAAGGAGGGTGGGGAGGAATTTAAAAAAAAACAGGCTCAAATGTTAGAAAAAGCAGCTTTAAATAGCGATATAATTATTTGCACAGCACTTATCCCAGGCAAACCAGCTCCTAGAATTATTAATGAAAAAATGATTGGTGGAATGAAACAAGGTTCAGTTATTTTTGATTTAGCAGTTACTCAAGGAGGAAATGCCGCTTATTCAGAAGAAGACAAAACTGTAATTAAAAAAGGAGTTAAAATAATAGGAATAAGCAATGTTATGAACAAACTTCCGATTACAGCATCAAGCTTATACGCTAAAAATGTTTTTAGTTTTATAAGAAACCTATATAGCAAAGAGAAAAAACAATTTATTTTAAATACTGAGGATGAAATAATTAAAAATACATTAATAAAAGAGAGTAATTAGTATGGAAATTGATCCGTTTATATTCAGACTTAGCATATTTATTTTGTCAATTTTTATTGGATATTACGTAGTCTGGAGTGTAACACCGTCTTTACACACACCCCTAATGTCCGTGACTAATGCTATTTCTTCAGTGATTATTGTTGGAGCAATAATAGCTGCTTTAGCTAGCTCATCTGATAATATTTTTGAAAAATCAAATATTTTCGGATACTTAGCAATTATTTTAGCTGCAATTAATATATTTGGAGGTTTTTTAGTTACTCAAAGAATGCTTCAAATGTACAAAAAAAAGAAAAAAGATAGAAAATGATATCGCCAAATTTATCAGCAGTGTTCTATTTAATTTCTGGGATACTCTTTATTCTTGCACTGAGAGGTTTGTCTTCTCCAGAAACTTCAAGGCAGGGTAATTATTTTGGAATTTTAGGAATGATCATAGCCATTACTGTCACTTTTTTAACAGTAGGTAATTTTTCCATGGCAATGAATTATGTACTATTATTTCTGGTTATTGGTGGAGCTATAGGTGCTTTTATTGCATTTAAAATCCCAATGACTGCAATGCCAGAACTAGTAGCCGGCTTTCATAGTCTTGTTGGTCTAGCAGCAGTTTTTGTAGCTATATCAGCTTTTTTAAATCCTCAAGCTTTTAATCTAGGATCTACAGGAAATATTAAACTCGCTAGTTTAATTGAAATGTCAATTGGCGCAGCTGTAGGAGCAATTACTTTTTCTGGATCAATAATAGCATTTTTAAAACTAAGAGGAATAATGTCAGGTTCACCAATTACTTTTGCAGGACAGCATTTTCTTAACTTAACATTAGGAATATTAATTATTTTATTAATTTACTTTCTATGTAAAACTCAGTCAGAAAGTTACTTTTGGGGTATGATAACAGTATCTTTTTTAATTGGACTGTTATTAATTATTCCAATTGGTGGTGCGGACATGCCAGTAGTAATATCAATGTTAAATTCTTATTCAGGATGGGCAGCTGCAGGAATTGGATTCACTCTAGAAAATTCAGCGTTAATTATAACCGGGGCTTTGGTGGGATCTTCAGGAGCAATATTATCTTACATAATGTGCAAAGGTATGAACAGATCTTTTTTTAGCGTTATACTTGGGGGGTTTGGAGGAGATTCAAATACAAAAAGAGTAGATAAAAAAGATCAAAAACCAGTCAAGAGCGGTAATGCCGAAGACGCAGCTTTTCTTCTTAAAAACGCTTCTTCAGTAATTATAGTCCCAGGATATGGTATGGCTGTAGCTCAAGCACAACATGCATTAAGAGAAATGGTTGATGTTTTGAAAAAAAACGACATTAGAGTTTCTTATGCAGTTCATCCTGTGGCTGGGAGAATGCCAGGACATATGAATGTTTTGTTAGCTGAAGCAAATGTTCCCTACGATGAAGTTTTTGAATTAGATGATATTAATAATGATTTTGCAAATACAGATGTAGCATTTGTAATAGGAGCCAATGACGTAACCAATCCAGTGGCAAAAACTGACCCACAAAGTCCTATTTATGGAATGCCTGTTTTAGATGTAGAAAAATGTAAATCAGTTTTATTTGTTAAAAGAAGTTTATCACCAGGATACGCAGGTGTTGACAATGAGCTTTTTTATAGAGAAAACACGATGATGTTATTTGCTGATGCTAAAAAGATGACAGAGGATATTGTTAAAAATATTTAATATGCCAAAAACAAAAATATTTTGTGACATAGCTGACATTAAAATAATTAAAGAATTTAATAGAAAATCTATAGTAGCTGGTTTTACAACTAATCCAAGTTTAATGAGAAAAGCAGGAGCCAAGAGTTATGAATTATATTCAAAACTTCTTTTAAAAATCTGTAGAAAAAAACCTATATCATTAGAGGTTTTCGCAGATAATTTTTCTGAAATGGAAAAGCAAGCTTTAAAAATAAACTCTTGGGGAAAAAATATTTATGTCAAAATACCTGTTATTAATAGTAAAGGAGACTTTACTGGAAAATTAATTAAAAAATTAAATAAAAATAAAATTAAGCTTAATATCACTGCAGTTTATACGATTGAACAGGTCAAAAAAATTAATAAATGTCTTGATAACAAAACAAAATCAATTATTTCGATTTTCTCGGGACGTATGGCAGACGCAGGTAAGGATCCAGTGCCAATTATAAAAAAGGCAGTTCAAATGACCAAAAATAAAACTAAAGTAGAGATTTTGTGGGCTAGCACAAGAGAGCCTTATAATTATACACAAGCTAATCAATCAGGATGTCATATTATAACAATGCCACCAAAAGTAATTGAAAAAGTTTCTGATTTTGGAAAATCTTTTGATCAATTGACAAAAAGTACTGTTAAAGCTTTTCTTAAAGATAGTAAAAAATCTAAATTTAAAATTTAATAAAATATTTTAATATATTTTATTACTCTTCCCAGTTAAATAATAGACTATTAATCCCACAAGTTCATGAGTTGCTAAATGAAAATATTTTATATTAGAAGGATATTTAGGCGTATACCATTCATTAGTTTTAAATTCTTTTCTTAATTTAAAATCTACCGGATAAGCTTTGAAATTAAGATTTAACTTTTCAGCAACATTCATAGCTCTTCTCATGTGAGAAGCTGATGTAACTAATAGCCAATTTTTATTTTCATTAATATCAATAAATTTTTTTGAAAATAAAAAATTTTCATATGTATTTCTTGATTTATCTTCAAAAATAATATTTTCGATATTTATACCCATTCTTTTGTAAAACATTTTTGCTACATCCGCTCCAGATAGTTTTGATTTTGAAAAAGTTCCTACTCCACCGGAAAATATTACTTTTGCATTTGGAAACTTTTTCATTAAATAAATGGACTCGGTAAGTCGGTCTACATTGTCATTTAGATTAATCTGATCATATTGGTAAGTTAAAAACTCATTCATTCCGCCACCCAATATTAATATACCGTCAACATCCTCACTAAAGGTTCTAGGTATAGAATAAGACCCTTCTAATTTCCAAATAAAATATTTTCCAGTTGGTAAAATAACTAAAATAAAAAGAATTAATATAATTATGTTTACGATTTTATATAATTTTTTTTTCGTAAAATTGAAAATTATTCCAATAAACAAAAGATATAAAAGTATATTTACGGGATTAAAATATAACCATAATTTTTTAGAAAAATAAAAAAAATCCATAGATTCTCTTAACTTAATATTTGGTTGCGGGGGTAGGATTTGAACCTACGACCTTCAGGTTATGAGCCTGACGAGCTACCAGACTGCTCCACCCCGCGATAAAAATTTAAACTTTTTTTAAGTTTATAGCCTGTAATTTTTCTTTTTCTTCTTTAATATCAAATTTTATTCTTTGATCTTCTTTTAAAATTCTTAGTCTCGATTTTTCAAGCGAAGAAACGTGTAAAAAAATATCTCTTTCTGTCTTATCCTCTGTAATAAAACCGTAGCCTTTTTTTGAATTAAACCACTTAACTTTACCTAATGGCATTTATTCTCCTTAATTTTTAACCGAATTAAATTCGATTGCGTAATTTTAGGAGTTTTTTTACTCTTTTAATATTTTCAGTTTTTAATCTTTTTTTTCTCTCAGATGGTTTTTCGTAATTACTTTTCATTTTGATTACCTTAAAAAAACCTTCTCTTTGAAGTTTCCTTTTTAGGACCCTTAAAGCTTGCTCAACGTTATTATCTTTTACTTCTATTTTAATAAAAAACTCCTGTTAAATTTTTTGAAGGTAGTTAACATTAAAAAAAAGAATTGTCTATAAAGGATTTAATAAGGTCTTTTCGGAATGTTAGTTTCAAATTCTGATCTATATTTTTTTAATTTTTGGCTAATTGCAGGGTATTTACGACTAAGAATAGCTATAGCGAAAAGTGCAGAGTTTTTAGCACCAGCTTTCCCAATAGCTAGTGTTGCAACAGGTACACCTGCAGGCATTTGAACAGTAGAAAGAAGACTGTCTATTCCATCTGTAACGCTTGGCATAGGAACTCCAAGAACAGGAATAGTTGTTAAAGCTGCAGTTACCCCAGCTAAATGAGCGGCACCTCCAGCAGCACAAATAATGATCTCATAATTATTTTTTTCAGCTTCAGAGATAAATTTTTCTAATCTTTTAGGAGTTCTGTGTGCAGATATTACTCTTACATCATGTTCAATTCCAAATTCTTTAAACATTTCACTACAGTGTTCCATAACATCTTTCCAATCTGACTTACTTCCCATAATAATTCCTACAATAGGTTTTTTATTTTTCATTATTTTCTCCTTCTTTTAGCTTTAATTTTTCTTCTTTGAGTTTGGCTTTTTTCTCTCTTTCTACTCTCCTTTTTGCTTTTGCCAAGGCTTTTTCAAAAACTTCTTGAGTGCATAAAGCTAAAATTACTGGATCTCTAGCCTTTAAATTTGAAAAATTCCAATAACTTCTTTTTCTTATTAGTGAAACTGTTCCTTTTGTACTTCCTACGAGCTTTGATATTTGTCCATCATTTATCTCTGGATAATTTTTTACCAACCAAAGAATTGCATCTGGTCTATCTTGTCTTTTAGATAAAGGAGTGTATTTAGGTTTTTTTCTCTCTTTAATTTCTACGTTTTCACTTCTTTGAGTAAGCAATAAAGATTGTTCTGGATCTTTGGAACATTTGTCTATTTCTTCTCTAGTAAGCTGACCAGCTAGAATAGGATTATAAGCTTTTATACCTTTAGCTACATCACCATCCGCAATACCTTTGATTTCTAATTCATGCAAGTTACAAAAATTTGCAATTTGTTTAAAAGTTAAAGTTGTATTTTCTACTAACCAAACAGCTGTAGCTTTTGGCATGAAAGGTGCTTCAGACATAATCTATTTAATTTTTTTTTCTAAGATTGCTAAATTTCTTATTATACTTGCTTACTCTGCCCTTATCTAAAATTTTTTGTGCTCCACCAGTCCAAGCAGAGTGAGACTTAGGATCAATATCTAATTTTAAAATGTCATTTTCCTTACCCCAAGTAGATCTAGTTTCAAATTCGCTACCGTCTGTCATTACTACTTTTATCTTATGATAATTTGGGTGTATATTTTTTTTTTTCATGAAAAATGTTTTATATTATATAGGATTTTTACTCAATATTTTTTTCTAATAATATTTTTAATTCTTCGTGGATTTTAGAATTAGTAGCAATTATATTCCTCTTCGGTAATATTTTTTCGCCTTTTTCAACAAAATTAACAAATCCACCTGCCTCTTTTACAATTATCAATCCTGCTGCAATATCCCAATAATTCAATCCCCACTGCCAAAAACCATCAAATCTTCCACAAGCTACATTCGCCATATCTAGTGAGGCGCTGCCGAATTTACGGATCGGAATATTAACTTTATTAGAGATATTTTCAAATTCTTTAAAAATATTCTCTCTATTCTTACCGTCTGATCTTGGTCCTCCAGTGACAAGCATAGAGTCGCTTAATAATTTTTTATTTGAAACTCTTATTCTTGAATTATTTAAAAAAGCTCCAGAACCTTTTTCAGCAAAAAACATTTCATTTTTGATTGGATCAAATATCATTCCACATAGAATTTCTCCTTTTTCTTCATAACCAATAGAAATAGCAAATTGGGGTATGCCATTTAAAAAATTTGAAGTTCCATCAATTGGATCTATGATCCATCTTTTTTCAATATTGTTTTTGTTAATTATGCCTGACTCTTCACTTAAAATTCCATAATCTGGATGTGCTTTTAGGAGCTCTTCAATAATAATTTTTTCAGAACGTTTGTCAGCAGCCGAAACAAAATCTCCAGGACCTTTAGAAGACACCTGTAATTTCTCTAACTCACCAAAATCACGTATTAATGACTTTGAAGCCTTAGTACAGGCTTTATAAATAATATTCATACTTGGAGAGCTTATTCTCATTAATTTACTTTTTTTACATATTCTAGAGTTCTGGTGTCTAATATAATTTTTTCACCAGACTCAATGAAAGGTGGCACTGTTATGTTTATACCATTATCTAAAGTTGCAGGTTTGTATGATGAAGCAGCAGTTTGCCCTTTTACGACTGCATCAGTGGTTTGAATAGTGCACTCTATAGTGTTTGGCAAATCTATCGATATAGGTTTTTCTTCCATGAAAGTAATTATTACTTCTAAGTTTTCACTTAGTAATTTATATTTTTCCCCAGTTAAAGATTTTGGTAAAGATATCTGTTCAAAAGTTTTATTATCCATGAAATGACAATTATTTTCATCTAGATAAAGAAAATTAAATTTTTTTTCATCCAGTTCTGCCTTATCAACATTTTCACTCGATCTAAATCTCTCATTTAATTTTGTTCCTTTCGTTATACTCTTGAGCTCTACTTGATTGAAAGCCCCACCTTTTCCTGGTTTAACATGTTGTGTTTTTAGAACATTCCAGTAGTCGTTTTTATGTTCTATTATCATTCCTGGTTTAATTTCAATTGCTAATATTTTCATTTAAATAAATTTTCTTACGGCTAACTCTGGTTCAAGAATGGGGTTATTCCAAATATAACTTGAAATTGCAATATAATTCGCACCTAAACCAATTAATTTTTTATAATTTTTATTAGTAATTCCTCCAATAACAACGATCGGTATTTTTGTTTTTTTTCTTGTTTCTTTAATAAGTTTCATTTTAGCTTTTTTGGCATTAGGTTTTAATTTTGATTTAAAAAAAGATCCTATAGCTATATAGCTTACTTTATATCTTATTGCCTGATTAACTAAATTTATTGATCCATGACAAGTTAAACCTATAATTTTTCTTTTTAATATTTTTTTTGTTTTATGAAAAGAGGTATCTGACTGTCCAATATGGCAACCGGCAGCTCTCATTTTTTTTGCGATACTTGGATTGTCATTAATTATTAATTTAACTTTATATTTATTGGTAATAGCTTTTATTCGTTTGCCAATTTTTAAAATTTTATTTTTTTTATATTTTTTTAATCTTAGTTGAAAATAGCCAACTCTTTTACATGCAAGGACTTTCTTTAATGTTAAGTAAAATTTCTCGTCAATCTTATTTGGTGAAATTAAATAAATAAATCTTTTCAATTTTTAAGCAGCAAATTCTTTTTCTAGATTTTCTGACCATTCCGCTTTTGATGATAAACCATTCATTTGAGCTCTATGATTAAATACGCTGTGTACTAACTTTGTATCATTCATATTTTTTGACCATACTTTAAGTGCACTTTGCTGTAAGGCTCTACCATAAGAAAAGGATATAAGAAATTTTGTATCATTAATTTTATTGATTTCATTTAAATTTTTTGTTGCTTCTTTTTCACTTTGTCCTCCAGATAAAAAAGCTATACCGGTTACGTTGCTAGGAACATTTTTTTTCAAACATTCCATTGTTTTTTTTGCTATTTCTTGAGAGTTGGATTTCTCTTTACATCCAGACCCAGGTAAAATCATATTAGGTTTTAAAATTGTGCCTTTTAGAGATACTCTATGAGTTTCTAACTCATTGTAACATTCGTTTAGTACATTAGTTGTAATTTCATAACATTTATTTATATCATGATCTCCTTCCATTAAAACTTCAGGCTCAACAATTGGGACCATTTTGGCTTCTTGAGCAAGAGCAGCATATCTTGCCAGCGCATGAGCATTTGATTTGATTGCTTGTGCAGAGGGATATTTATTTGAAATAGTGTATACAGCTCTCCATTTTGTAAATCTCGCACCAAATTTGTAATATTCATTCAGTCTCTCTCTCAATCCATCTAAACCTTCAGTAATTTTTTCATCAGGAGATCCTGCTAAAGTTTTAGCTCCTTTATCTACTTTGATACCAGGTATTGAATTACTTTCCATTATCAACTCCGGTATAGAGATTCCTTTGGAACTTTTTTGTTTTAACGTTTCCTCAAAAAGAATAACCCCACCTATATTATTCTTCATAGCCTCAGAACTAAATAATGTTTCTCGAAAATTAAGTCTATTTTCTGGAGTTGAATTAACGTTGACACTTTTCAATCTTTTTTCCATTGTGCCTGTGCTCTCATCAGCAGCTAATATTCCTTTTCCTTTAGCAACTATTTTTTTTGCAATTTCTTCTAGCGTCATATGGAATATCTATTTTAAAACACTTAGACCAGGCAAGTCTTTTCCTTCTAAATATTCTAAGAAAGCTCCGCCAGCTGTTGATAAGTGAGTAAAGGACAATTTTAATTTGCTTTTATTTATCGCTGCTATGGTATCCCCCCCTCCTAAAATTGATATTAAAGAATTATTAATCGTATTTTCAGATATTTTTTTAGCTATAGAAAAAGTGCCCTCTGAAAAATTATCATTTTCAAAATATCCAATAGGGCCGTTCCAAAATACAGTGTTAGATTGGTCTATGATATTCTTAACTAATTCTAAAGTTTTTGGACCAGCATCTAATATCATTTCTTCACTGTTTATCTCGTTTTTTTTTCTATTTTCAGCTATTCCATCAAAACTTTTAGAAATTTTACAATCTTCAGGGATTATAATTTTACAACTAGATTTTTTTGCCTCTGAATATATTTTATTTATTATTAGATCTGATTTTTCTTCTATGAGAGATTTGCCTACATTATGACCTTTGAAAGCTAAAAAATTATTTGCCATCGCTCCAACTATAACAATATTCTCAACGTTTTTTATTAAACTCAATATTACGTTTATTTTTGATGATATTTTTGAACCTCCTATAATACATGTAGTGGGAGATTTTTTTTGTTTTAAAATTAAATTTATTGCATCAATTTCTTTTTTTAAAAGTGGACCTGCATAGGTATCTTTTAAAAAGTATGTTATTTTGTGTATAGAAGCTTGTTTTCTATGAGAACAGGAAAAAGCATCATTGATATATATGTCCCCAAGCTTCGAAAGTTTTTTGGAAAATTTTTCATCATTTGCCTCTTCTCCTTGATTAAACCTAATATTTTCCAAGAAAAGAATTTCGCCCTTTTTTAAATTTAAACTTTTAGATTCGGTGTCTTCATCTATATTTTCACTATAAAAAAAAATTTTAGTACTAATTTTTTTTTTTTAAATATTCAAAAACCGGCATCAAAGAAAATTTAGTATCATTTTTACTCTTTGGTCTACCTAAGTGAGAAATAAGAATAATTTTTGCATTTTTCTTAACTAGCTCCTTAACAAAAGGAATTACATCTAAAATTCTAGTAGGGTCCAAAATTTTACTTTTTTCTAACGGAACATTAAAATCTACTCTTAGAATTATTCTTTTATCCTCAATTTTTAGATTTTTTGGAAAAAATTTCATTTGTTTCCCAATGAATTATTTTTTAAGTATCCTTCTAGCAAATTCAACAATTTTATCGCTAGTAAGGTTAAAGTGATTATATATTTCTTTGTATGGAGCACTTTTGCCAAAATTATCAATACCAAGTGAGAAGCCTTTAGCATCGATATATTTTGACCACCCTTTAATGCTACCTGCTTCAATGGAAATTCTAGAACATGTTTCTGGCTCTAAAATTTTTTTTTGGTAATCTTTATCTTGTTTGTCAAATAGTTCGTGGCAAGGCATAGATACCACTTTTGTATCAATTTGTTCTTCTTTTAATTTTTTTTGCGCTTCCAATGCAATTTCTACCTCAGATCCTGAAGCTATTAATATTAATTTATAATTATGAGAGGTTATATTAAGATCATATGCTCCAAAACTACATTTGTTTCTTTCGGATAAATTTTTGGTGATGTAGGGAAGTTTTTGTCTGGATAAAGCTATAGCGCTGGGATTATTTTTACTTTTTAAAGCAATCTCCCAACATTCCAAGGTTTCATTTATGTCCGCAGGTCGAAAAACATTTAAATTTGGTATTGCTCTTAAACCAGCTAATTGTTCTATTGGTTGATGGGTAGGCCCATCTTCTCCAAGACCAATTGAGTCATGAGAAAATATATATATTACTCTTAGGCCCATTAATGCAGATAATCTTATAGAGGGTTTACAATAATCTGAAAAAATTAAAAATGTTCCTCCGTAAGGAATTAAACCGCCATATAGCGCTAAGCCATTCATTATTGATGCCATGCCATGTTCTCTAACACCGTAATGAATATAATTACCCCCAAAACTCTTTGAAGAAATAACCTTAGAATTTTTGGTTTTAGTATTATTGGATCCACTTAAATCTGCTGAACCTCCAATAAGTTCTGGTAAAATATTCGAAATTATTTCAATTACATCTGAAGAACATTGTCTTGTAGCCATAATAGGTTTTGAACTAAGATGTTTTAATTTTTCACTTTTAATAACACTTTCAAGATTTTCGTCTTTAAATCCTTCAATCATTTTTTCTAATTCTAATTTAATTTTAGGATTTTTTTTATTTAAATTTTTCTTCCAATCTTCCTCAATTAATTCACCTTTTTTTCCAATTTGCCTCCAAGCCTCCAAAATTGTTTTTGGTATTTCAAAAGATTGCCACTTCCAATTTAATTTTTTTCTTACTAGCTTAATTTCCTCTTCTCCCAAAGGAGAACCATGAGATGATGCTTTTCCTGATTTATTTGGCGAACCGTAACCAATAACAGTTTTGCAAGATATTAAATTTGGTTTATTAGATTTTGATGCTTTTTTAATAGCATTTGATATTTGCTTCTCATTATGACCATTTATCTCTTGAAAGTTCCAACCGTAACCTTCAAATCTTTTTTTAAAATTATCCGAAACACTCAAAGAGGTTGATCCATCGATAGAGATTTTATTATTGTCAAAAAGAACAATTAAATTTTTAAGCTTTAGATGACCTGCTAAACTCATTACCTCATGACTAATACCTTCCATCAAATCTCCATCACTAGCAATTACGTAAGTTTTATGATTAATTATTTTTGATCCAAATTTTTTTTTAAAAATCTCTTCTGCTATAGCTAAACCTACAGAATTTCCCAAACCTTGTCCTAAAGGACCAGTTGTGGTTTCTATTCCTGAATTTTTTTCGTATTCTGGGTGGCCAGCACAAATAGAGTTTAATTGTCTAAAATTTTTAATGTCGTCTAATGAAACACTTTTATAACCAGTTAAATAAAGCAAAGAATATAAAAGCATTGAACCATGACCAGCTGATAAAATAAATCTATCTCTATTAATCCATTCTGGATTTTTAGGATTAAACCTCAGGTGGTATTTAAAAAGTACAGACGCTACATCAGCCATACCCATTGGCATACCAGGATGCCCCGAGTTAGCTTTTTGCACAGCATCAATAGATAAAAATCTTATTGCGTTTGCTAATTGGTTTAATTTTACAGTCACTTTTAAATTACCTATATAGACTTAAAGTCTCTATATCAATATTATGGTATAAAATAAATAAATGAATAATTTAGAAGATAAAGAAAAAAAATTAAATAGTTTAATTGACAAACTAAGCATCTTGTCTACCACTTACACACATTCGTCAAATAGTACTGAAAAAATTAAAATTGAAAAAAATCAATTAGAGGGTGAAAAAAAAGAATTAGAAAATAAAAATATAGAGCTTTTAAGAGAGCACAAATACTTAAAAAATAAAGTCTCCAAATTACAGATGGAAGTAAATAAAAAGACTGAAGTTGAAGATCAATTTAGTCAAGACATTGAGGAACTAAGCCAAGAAACCGAGGAGCTAGTTGAAGAAATAGAAAAATGGCAAACGTAAATATTAGATTTAATAATAAAGACTATTTACTTTCATGCGATGAAGGTCAAGAAGAGTCATTAAAAAAACTTACCATTTTTCTAGACAAAAAATATAAGGAATTAAAAGATAGACTCGGAAATATTGGAGAGAACAAACTTTTATTGATAACGACTATACAATTAATTGATGAATATTTTGATCTTAAAAGTAGAGTAAATTTACAAAAAACAAAACTAGATGATTTGTCAAAGAAATTTATTGAATTAAAATCTTTAGCAATTTCTTATAAAGAAAAAAAAGATGATGAAATAAATAAATTAAATTCTGAGATTGAAAGTTTTAAAAAAACAATGGAAGAGAGCTCTAATTTATATGAGTCTATGCTAGATAGAACCACAAAATCTCTTGAACAAATAATCGAAAAAACTGAATCCAAGTCTAAAATTCAGTAAATGCTCACAAAGCAAAAAATTAGAAAAATATACTTTAAAAAAAGAAAAAAAAAATACTTTGAGGTTGATCAAAATTTTTTCAGGCCTTTAATTAATTTGCTAAATAAACATAGAAGAGAAAAAACTATTCATTTATCTCTTTATTATCCTTCAAATTACGAGGTAAATACCATTAAAATAATCGAGTTATTAGAGGGAAAAAAAAATATAAAAACTTTACTTCCAGTGATTAAATCTAGTAATCAAATGATATTTTCTAAATGGAATTTTTTTGATGTTTTGAAAGTAAATAGGTTTGGAATACTTGAGCCAATTAACAAAAAACCTTTTATACCGAATGTTGCTTTAGTACCTCTTTTGGCATACGACAAAAATAATTTTAGACTAGGTTATGGAAAAGGTTACTATGATAGGTTTTTTAATAAATATTTATTATTAAATAAAAAGATTTTAACTATTGGAGTTGCTTTTTCGTTTCAAAAATATCATAAACTTCCGATATCTAAGTTTGATGTTAAATTAGATTATGTATTAACAGAAAAAGGAATTTTTTAAAAAAGAGATGAATTTATTAATTTTAGGCGATGTATTTGGCCCACCAGGGAGAAAAGCAATATCAGAAAATTTACCCAATTTGATAAAGAGGAAAAAAGCAGACTTTGTTATAATTAATGGAGAAAATTCTGGAGACGCGGGTGTTGGCATAACAAAAGCAATTTCAGAGGAATTATTTAAATCAGGAGCAGATGTAATTACTTCTGGTAATCATATATGGGATGAAAAAGAGGCTGCAGAATTTATTATGTCTGAAAAAAGATTATTGAGACCTATTAATTTACCAGAAGGATCTCCAGGTAATGGTTTTGGTATTTTTAAATCAAAAAATAATAAAAAAGTTGCAGTGGTTAATTTAATGGGAAATGTCTTTATGAAAAAATGTGACGATGTGTTTAAAGCAGCTAATGATTTCATTAAAAATATTAGATTGAAAAAAGATGCTGATTTCATTGTAGTAGATATGCACGCCGAAATAACCAGCGAAAAAATGGCTATGGGATATTTGTTTGATGGCAAGGCAACAATGGTTGTTGGCACACACACCCATGTTCCAACTTCAGATCATGTAATAATGGATAAAGGAACTGCTTATCAAACTGATTTAGGAATGTGTGGAGATTATAAATCTGTTATTGGTATGAATAGAGACAATTCTTTAAAAAAATTTTTAAAAGATTCATCTGCGGTAAGACACTATCCCGCAAAGGGAAACGCTACAATTTCTGGATTATTTGTAACTGCATCTGAAGAGACTGGTTTAGCTTTAAAAATTCAGCCAATTATTTTAGGAGGATCTTTAGAGGAAAGAATATAATAAATGGCAGGTCATTCACATTGGGCAGGAATTAAACATAAAAAAGGACGCCAGGATAAACAAAGATCAAATCTTTTTTCAAAATTATCTAGGGAAATAACTGTAGCGGCAAAACTAGGAGCTAAAGATCCTGCATCAAATCCAAGATTAAGGTCTGCTATACAAGCTGCAAAACAATATAATATGCCTAAAGACAATATAGCTAGGGCAATAAACAAATCTGAATTGAATTTAAATGAATCTTTTGAAAATTTAAGATATGAAGGTTTTGGACCTTTCAATGTCGCTTTTATAATAGAAACTTTAACAAATAATAAAAACAGAACCGCTTCTAGTATTAGAACTGCTTTTCAAAAAAATGGTGGTAGGTTAGGTGAGCATGGCTCTACAACTCACTTGTTTCAAAGATGTGGAGTTATTCATGTTTCGAAAAAAGAATTTTCAGATGAAAAAATACTAGAAATTGCAATTAATGCAGGAGCAAAAGACTGCAATAGTAATTTAGATTATCACGAAATTTTATCTGACAAAGAAGACTTTTATAAAATCAAGAGTTCAATTGAGAATAAAGTTAAAAGTCTTGAATATTTCGGAATACAATGGATACCTTTTAATTATTTGGATATACCTAAAGATGGAAATGACCAAATTATTAAGATACTAGAGTCTCTAGATGACAATGATGACATCCAAAGCGTATTCACAAATTGTAAAATAAATTTATGAAAATTATTGGTATAGATCCAGGATTAAAAGGAGCTATTGCTGTTTTAGAGAACAACAAAGTTAAAGAAATATTTGATGTTCCAGTCATGCCTGAAGGAAAAAAAAATAAAAGACAATTAAACAGCGCTCAACTAGTCAAAATGTTAAAAAATATTTCTTATAATAAAGAAGAAACTGTAGTTGTCGTAGAAAATGTAAGTGCTATGCCAGGCCAAGGTGTGACAAGTATGTTTAATTTTGGTCAAACATTTGGAGCAATAAAAGGAATTTGTGCAGCATTAGAACTACCTATTTTTTTTGTAAGGCCAGCAAAATGGAAAAAACATTTTGATTTAATTAATTCTTCTAAAGATGCCAGCAGGACAAAAGCCATAGAAATGTATCCCTCGATTTCGGATCAACTGTCAAAAAAAAAAGACGTAAACAAGTCTGATGCCATATTAATTGCAAGGTTTTACAGCGAAACAAGGCTTAAAGAGGACTAAAATAAACTTAATTTAAAAAAAGTTTTATATTTAAGGTCAAATTCATGACACATTCTAAAAGTATTGAATTGTCATGGAGCAAGAAATAGCAACACAGGTTGTTGGTTTGGGAGGGGCAAATGATTTTACCTTGTGGCAACTTTTTAAAAGAGCAGATTTTGTAGTTAAATCGGTTATAATTTTACTTATAGCAAGTTCAATTTATTCTTGGGCATTAATATTTGATAAGTACAAAATGTTCAAAAAAATTAACGAGTCTTCTGGAAAATTTGAAGACAAGTTCTGGAAATCTAAATCAGCAGAAAGTTTTAGCAAAACTATTCCAGCAAAGTCTGATGATCCTATAACTCAAATATTTTTATCTGCTATGAATGAATTAGTAAAGACACGATCAAAATCATCTGCAGTTCAAGCAGCGAGAGTTGAAAGAATTTTAGAAATTTCAACAGACAATCAAATTAAAAATATTGAAAAAAATTTTACCTTTTTAGCTACCGTTGGAGCAACAGCACCTTTTATTGGATTATTCGGAACAGTTTGGGGAATAATGAATTCTTTTCAATCAATAGCAATTTCCAGAAATACAAGTTTAGCAATTGTTGCTCCAGGGATTGCAGAGGCTTTATTTGCTACAGCATTAGGATTACTGGCAGCAATTCCAGCTGTAATAGCTTATAATAAATTCAATAGTGACTCCAAAAGATACATAGCAAGAATAGATAATTTTTCTAAAAGATTTTTATCAATAATTTAATTTTATGGCATTTAAATTTAATCGCTCAAGAAATGAACCCATGAGTGAAATTAACGTAACACCTTTCGTTGATGTCATGTTAGTTCTTTTAATAATATTTATGGTTACAGCCCCTTTGCTTACTGTTGGTGTTCAAGTAGATCTACCTGAATCAGCTGCAGACTCATTACCTGATGATCAGGAACCATTAACTATTACAATTAATTCTAAGGGTGAAATTTTTATTCAAGAACACCAAGTTACTTTTAAAAAAATTATTCCTAAACTTTTAGCCATTGCAAAAAATAGGACTGATACAAGAATATATGTTAGAGGCGATAAAACTATTAATTATGGAAGAGTTCTGGAGGTTATGGGCACTTTGTCTGGGGCTGGTTTTTCTAAAGTTGCGCTAATATCAGAGCCATACAAGAGTTAAATGAAAAATGATAAGAAGCTTAATTTACTCAATATCTTTTCATACAATTATAATCTTATTAACTATTCTAAGCCTCCCTTTTATGCTTAGACAACCAATAGATTTACCTCCTATAATTTCAGTAGAATTCATTCAAATTTCAGATAAAACTAATATACCTTATGCACCAAAAGCTAGAAAAGTAATTGAGAAAGTAAAAGAAGAAGAGAAGAGAGTAGTTTCTGAACAAGCTCCTCCCTCAGCAAAAGCCAAAGAAAAACCTGATAGAATTCCTTTACCAGATGAAAAAAAAGAGGAAAAACAATTAATTAAAAAAAAACAAAATCCAGAAGATGTAAAGCCTAAAATTAGACAATCATCTGAATTTGAAAAAAAAGAGATTATAGACACAAATCAAATAGCAGCTTTAATTGATAAGGCCAAAGAAGAAGAAGCTATAACTGAAAAAAATTCTAGCAAATTAACTCAAAGTAGCGTGAAAAATTCTTTTGCTACTGGTCTTAGCTTGTCGCAAGAAGACGCTTTAAGAGCGCAAATTTTTGGTTGTTGGAGCATCCCTTTAGGACTTCCTTTTGATGACAATCTTTTAGTTAGGATTAAGCTTAAATTGAAGAAAGACGGAACTATAATGAAATCAGAAATTTTGGACCATGAAAGAATGAATAGACCAGATCAAAAATTTTATAAAATATTAGCTGAAAGTGCTTTGAGGGCTGTGAGAATTTGCCAACCTCTAAAAGTACCAACTACAGGTTATGAAAAATGGAAAGATTTACAATTAAATTTTAATCCAACTGAAATGTTAAAAGGTTAATAAAATGTATAAAATTATCTTTATATTTTTAATAATATTTTTCAAGACCTCGTTTGCCAATAGTTTAATAAAAGTAGATATAACTAGAGGTAATCTAGATCCATTACCTATAGCTGTATCACCACTTCATGTTGACCCTAAATCTGAAAAACAAGAAGATGTGAAAGTAAAAGAATTAGGTGAGAAAATTTCAGAAATAATTGAAAACAATTTTAGATCTACGGGATTGTTTAATCCACTGGCAAAAGATGCATTTGTCCAAAAACCTGATATTGCTCATTTAAAACCAAGGTTTGAAGACTGGAGGTTAATTAAAGCCCAAGCTTTGGTAACAGGTAAAATATTAATCAAAGATGAAAAACTTAAAGTAGAATTTAGGCTGTGGGATTTGACTGCTTCAAAAGAGATGATAGCTCTAGCTTTTACTACTACCCCAAGTAATTGGCGTAGAGTTTCTCACATCATATCAGATAAAATTTATGAGAGATTAACCGGAGAAGATGGATATTTTGATACGAGAATTATATATGTAGCTGAGAGCGGCCCAAAAGATGCAAGAGTTAAAAAATTAGCAATTATGGATCAAGATGGTGCTAATACCAAATATCTAACTCTCGGAAATGAATTAGTTTTGACTCCAAGATTTAATCCTGCAAACCAGCTAGTAACATACTTATCTTATTTTAGAAATCTTCCTAGAGTTTATTTATTAGACATTGAAACTGGAGTTCAAGAAGTTGTAGGTAATTTTCCTGGGATGACATTTGCCCCCAGATTTTCTCCAGATGGAAAAAAAATAATTATGAGTTTTGCTCAAGATGGAAACTCTGATATTTATACAATGGATCTTGAAACAAGAGTTGTAGAAAGAATTACTGATCACTCTTCAATAGATACTTCACCTTCATATTCTCCTGACGGAAAGTATATTGCTTTCAATTCAGATCGAAGTGGACTTCAACAAATATATGTTATGAAAAGTGATGGAAGTAATGTTAAAAGAGTGACTTTTGGTAACGGTCTTTACGGAACACCTGTTTGGTCTCCAAGGGGAGATTTAATTGCCTTTACTAAAGTAAGAAAAGGCAGATTTTATATTGGTGTTATGAGAGTAGATGGTACTGGTGAAAGGCTGTTAACTGAAAATTTTTATCAAGAAGCTCCTTCTTGGTCACCTAATGGTAGAGTCTTAGTATTTTATAGAGAAACCAAGTCAGGTGCAAAAGGAAAAGGATTTTCAGCTAAATTATGGTCAATTGATATAACTGGCTATAATGAGAGGAAAATAAAGACAGAAACAGACGCTTCGGACCCATCTTGGTCCTCATTGCTCTCAAAGTGAGGATATTATTATGTAATTTACACTTGAATAATCTAATATAATTTGAAATATTCCAATAACTCAAACCTTAAGGTGAAAAATATGAAATTTAAAACTAATTTAAAAACTGTAATTCTAGTGTTGTTAGCTGCCTTTGCGTTAAGCGCTTGTGCTACGCAAAAAAAGGCTGGCATGGAAGGTGATGTTTACACTGGAAGTGAGACTGTAAAATACTTAGCAAGTGGTGTTCCGGACAGAGTTTTCTTTGCTACCAATAAATCAAGTCTAACTACAAAATCTAGAGATACATTAAGAAAGCAAGCAACGTTTTTAAGAAAAAATAAAAACTTAAGTGTTACTATTGAAGGTCATGCCGATGAAAGAGGTACTAGAGAGTACAACTTAGCATTGGGTGAGCGAAGAGCTAACGCTGCTAAAGATTATTTGATGACTTACGGTGTTTCTGGAAAAAGAATATCTGTAATAAGCTATGGAAAAGAAAAACCGGTAAATACAGCTTCTACTCCATTAGCATGGTCTCAAAACAGAAGATCAGTAACTGTAAAAGTTAATTAAAAATAGTAAAATTTACTAAAATTGAAGACCCTTTAGCAAAAACTAAAGGGTCTTTTTTTTGCCATTATCTATTACTAAAGAAAGAACAATGAAAGTACTAAAGTATTTATATATCAATTTGTTTCTGGTGTTTTTGATTTTTACTTTTCTAAACACTAAAGTGAATTCAGAAGAAGAACAAATGGACTCTATTATTAATCAGATTCAAATTATTGCAAAAGATTTAAAAACTTTGGAAAAAGCTGTCTATAAGTCTTCTGATGTAACTTCAACTTTTTCAGCAGATAGCCTTAACGAAGATGTTTTAACTAAACACTTACTAAAATTAAATGAAATAGAAGATCAATTTAGAGAGTTAACAAATAGGTTTGAGGAAGTTAATTTTAAGTTAGACAAACTTTCAAATAGAGTAACAAAAATTCAATCAGATACTCAGTTAAGAATTACAGATCTAGAAACTTCTGGATCTGACAATACTAATAAAAAAAATGTTTCTTTACCTGGCACAGATAAAGCGCAAGACTTTGGAGCAGCACCAGGTTATAAAAAAAAATCAAGTCTACCAGAAAAACAACAAACACAATCAATTGAAACTGCTGGAACAGTAATTACAGAAAAAACAGAACTATCAAAATCATTACTGCCAAATAAACCTCCAGCTGAACAATACGAGTTTGCTGTAAGTTTTATGAAGATAGGAGATTATGAAACAGCAGAATTTGCTTTAAAAGAATTTATTGATAAAAATAAAGATCATGATTTAGCAGGAAATGCGCAGTATTGGTATGGAGAAACTTTTAGAATTAGACAACTTTACTCAGATGCAGCATCTGCATACTTAGATGGATATCAAAATTACCCTAAAAGCAAAAAAGCTCCAGATAATCTTTTAAAACTTGGTATTACTATGGTTCAACTGGGAGAAAAAGATCAAGGATGTGCAATGATAAGGGGAATTAAAAAACAGTATCCAAAAGCCAGCAAGTCTGTGTTACAAAAAGCTCAGTATGAGCAAAAAAAATTCAAATGTGCAAAGTCTTAAAAGTATATTTAAAAAGAACGACAAAATTCTAGAAATATACTTAAATTTTAGGAAAAATTTAAAAAGAACAATCAAAAACAAGCCTTTTATTGTAGCTATATCAGGTGGTCCGGACAGTCTAGCCCTTGCAGCATTAAGCAAATTATACCAACAGGAGCACAAAGTTAAAGTTCTATTTGTTTTGGTAGATCACGGTATTAGAAAAAACTCAAAGAGAGAGGCAAATCAGGTAAAAAAAATTTTAAGAGAAAAAAAAATAACTTTAAAAATAATTAGAAATGATAAAAAAATTTTAAAAAATATTCAAAGCAAGGCAAGAAATATAAGATACGATCTTCTCATAAAGAGCTGCATAAGGAATAAAGCGAAGTTTATTTTAACTGCTCATCATAGTGACGATCAGGTAGAAACCTTTTTTATAAGACTTTCAAGAGGCAGTGGAATTCAAGGACTTTCTTCAATGAAAAAAATAACCAAATTAAACAAAACAATAAAATTAGTAAGACCTCTATTAGAATATAAAAAGAAAGATTTAATTTTTATTGCTAAAAAATTCTTTGGCAGTTTTATTAGTGATCCAAGTAATAAAAATAAGAAGTTTCTCAGAATTAAAATTAGATCACTTAAAAAAAATTTAGAAAAAAGCGGAATCCATCATGATCAAATTATTAAATCCATAAACAATCTAGCTTCAACCAGAGATATGTTGAATGAATATTTGGAAAAAGCTTCATTTAAATTCGTTAGGAAAAAAAATAACGAAACCTCAATAAATTTGAAAAAACTTTTTTTAGAATCCGATGAGGTAAAGCTAAAAGTTTTAGGTCGTGCAATTAAAGATTTTTCTAAATCTTATTACCCTCCTAGATCAAAAAAAATTTTTTACGCCCTAAAAAAACTTAGTTCTCCCAATAGAGTAAAATTGACTCTTGGAGGGTGTTTTTTAGAAAAAAGAGGTGACTTTTTGTCCATCAAAAAAGAGGTATAAAGCAAAAAAACTATAATATCTTAATAATTTTACGAATTTGCCTTATTTACAATTGAATGTGCTTTTATTAATACTTGTTATTAAATAAAAAATACCTATTTATTATATTATGAATTTAAAAAATTTAGCGATGTGGGCATTAATAATACTACTTTCAGTAGGCTTATTTAATCTATTTCAAAATCCAAACAGAACAGACATTCCAAAAGACAAAATTGCATTTTCCCAATTTTTATCTGAGGTAGAAGCTGGAAGAGTAGTTGAGGTGGAAATTCAAGGCAACAACATTAAAGGACAATTATCTGACGGATCAAATTTTAACACTTTCTCACCTAACTATCCAAATTTAGTTGAAAAGTTATCTGACAAAGGAGTCAGTATAGTAGCAACACCACTTGAGGACAAAATGCCTTCTTTGTTAGGAATATTATTATCTTGGTTTCCAATGTTATTGCTTATTGGAGTTTGGGTATTTTTCATGAGACAAATGCAAGGAGGAAAAGGTGGAGCAATGGGTTTTGGAAGATCAAAAGCAAAACTTTTAACTGAGGCTCAAGGTAAAGTAACATTTAACGATGTGGCGGGCGTTGAAGAAGCAAAACAAGAAGTAGAAGAAATAGTAGAATTTTTAAGAGATCCAAAAAAATTTAGTAGGCTAGGAGGTAAAATTCCAAAAGGAGCATTATTAATAGGCCCTCCTGGAACAGGAAAAACTTTATTAGCAAGAGCTATAGCTGGAGAAGCAAACGTTCCTTTTTTTTCAATATCTGGATCAGACTTTGTTGAGATGTTTGTTGGTGTAGGAGCATCTAGAGTTAGAGACATGTTCGAACAAGGAAAAAAACATGCTCCTTGTATAATTTTTGTTGACGAGATCGATGCTGTAGGAAGAAGTAGAGGCGCTGGTTTAGGTGGAGGTAACGATGAGAGAGAGCAAACCCTTAACCAGCTATTAGTAGAAATGGATGGTTTTGATACTAATGAAGGAATTATTTTAATAGCAGCAACTAACAGACCAGATGTATTAGACCCTGCTCTATTAAGACCAGGCAGGTTTGATAGACAAGTTGTAGTACCTAACCCAGATATTATTGGTAGAGAAGCTATTCTTAAAGTACACATTAAAAAAATTAATACGGGACCAGATGTCAAATTAAGAACGATAGCTAGAGGTACGCCAGGTTTTTCTGGAGCTGATTTAGCAAATTTAATTAATGAGTCAGCTTTATTAGCAGCTAGAAAAAATAAAAGAGTCGTTACAATGTCAGATATAGAAGAGGCAAAAGATAAAGTAATGATGGGCGCAGAAAGAAGATCAATGGTAATGAGTGAAGATGAGAAAAAACTTACAGCTTATCATGAAAGCGGACATGCTATAGTGGCTCTTAACGAAAAAGCATCAGATCCTATTCATAAAGCTACAATCATACCTAGAGGCAGAGCATTGGGTATGGTAATGAGGTTACCAGAAAGAGATCAGTTATCTGTGACAAGAGAAAAAATGTATTCAGATATAGCAGTAGCTATGGGCGGTAGAATTGCAGAGGAAATTATTTTTGGTCACGATAAAGTTACTTCAGGAGCTTCGTCAGATATAGACATGGCGACTAAAATGGCTAAAAATATGGTTACCAGATATGGAATGAGTAAAGAATTAGGCCCATTAGCTTATGGAGAAAATGAGGATGAAGTTTTTCTTGGAAGACAGATTGCTAGACAACAACATATGTCAGAAGATACAGCCAAAAAAGTGGACCTTGAAGTTAAAAAGATTGTTGAAACTGGTTATGGCAGAGCTAGAAACGTTCTAACTGAAAAAATTGATGATCTTCACAAACTAGCAAAAGCTCTTCTTGTGTATGAGACATTATCCGGAGATGAAATAAGGGATTTAATCTTAAAAAATATTAAGCCCGCTAGATCATTCAAGGATGATAGTGATAGTGAAGAAAAAGAGTCTTCAGCTTTAGACTCACTTGGTCTTAAACCGAAACCAGCAGTTTAAAACAGCATTATATGTATAAATATTACACAAGAGCGTGTAATTTTTATTATGGAAATAATGCTAAAAATTTAATAAAAAAAAAACTTGCCTTACCACTTTGTGGAAATAAAAATATTGCATTCGATAAAATTGAAATTTTTACAAGAAATAAACATAAGATTTACACAAAAACCATAAATTTCAAAAAAATTAATATTTTGGCACCTTTATGTAAAAATAAAGTAAAAAAAGACTTAAAAAAAATAATCTCAAAAAGAAATAATTTTCTTAAAAATGTTGATTTTAGTAAACCGTCTATAATGGGAATTCTAAATTTAACGCCTGATAGTTTTTCAGACGGAGGAAAATTTAATGATAAAAAAAAATCGTATAATCATATTAAAAATATGATTGAGTCAGGAGCAAATATTATTGATGTTGGGGGCGAGTCAACAAGACCAGGTTCAAAAACTATTCTAATAAAAACTGAGTGGAAAAGAATTGAAAAAGTTATAAGAAATTTTAAAAAAAGATATCGCAATATATGTTTATCTTTAGACACAAGAAAATCAGAAATAATGCTCAAAGCTATAAAATCAGGGGCAAATTTAATTAACGACGTTTCCGGATTTAATTATGACGACTATTCGTTAATTAAATTAAAAAAATTTGATATTTCTAAAGTGATACATCATATGCAAGGAACTCCAAACACCATGCAAAAAAATCCTAAATATAAAAGTGTATTACTAGATATCTATGACTTTTTTGAAAATACAATTGATAAAGTTGATAATAGTAAAATAATTTTAGATCCCGGGATTGGATTTGGTAAGGATCTGAAACATAATTTGACTTTAATTTCTAAGATATCTTTGTTTCATAGTCTAGGCTTTCCTATATTGATAGGAACGTCTAGGAAAAGGTTTATTGCTCAAATATCAGGAAAATATGATAGCAAAGAAAGAATCGGTGGTACTTTAGCGTCTGTACTTTTTTTATTATCTCAAGGAGTGCAAGTTTTTAGAGTACACAACGTTAAAGAAATTAATCAAGGAATTTTAGTATTCAAAAAAATATTAGAAAATTTTAAAAACTAATGAAGAACAAATATTTTGGAACTGATGGAATTCGAGGTAGAGTTAATCAAGGAAATATTACCGGAGAAAAATTTTTTAAATTCGGTCTAGCTTCAGGAACTTATTTTAAAAATCAAAAAAAAACTAAACAAATTGCAATTATAGCTAAAGACACAAGATTATCAGGTTATACACTAGAACCTGCTTTAGTATCAGGATTAGTATCTGGCGGGATGCATGTTTTTACCTTAGGTCCATTACCAACTAATGGGCTTGCAATGTTAACAAAATCTATGAAAGCCAATATGGGTATAATGATTACAGCATCACACAATCCCTATTATGATAATGGTCTTAAACTATTTGGTCCAGATGGAATGAAGTTGTCTGATAAAATAGAAAAAAAAATTGAAAAATTAATAGATACCAAAAACACTAAACAGCTCACAAATCCAAAATTATTAGGTAGAGTTAAGAGATTAGAAGATGGAAATGATAAGTATATTAAAATATTGAAGAATAATTTTCCTAATAATTTTAACTTAAGAGGTACAAAAATAGTTCTAGATTGCGCAAATGGAGCTTGTTACAAAGCAGCCCCGAAATTATTAAAAGAGCTTGGGGCAAAAGTTATTTCTATAGGAGTAAAACCAGACGGTTTGAATATAAACGAAAAATGTGGATCAACTTATCCCTCAAAAATTAAATCAGCCGTTATTAAATTTAAAGCTCATATTGGTATTTCTTTCGATGGAGATGGAGACAGAATAATAATGTGTGATGAAAAAGGAAAAATTTTAGATGGTGATCAGATCATTGCCATGCTTGCTAAAAGATGGAAAACTAAAAAAATCTTAAAAGGCGGAGTCATCGGAACTTTGATGTCTAATTATGGTTTAGAAAATTTTTTGAGAACTCAAAATATAAAATTTTCACGATCCAAGGTTGGAGATAGATATGTTAAAGAAAAAATGAAAAAATTAAGTTATAATCTGGGTGGTGAGCAGTCTGGCCATATTATCTTAGGAAAATTTGCAACCACAGGAGATGGGTTGCTAGTAGCTTTAGAAGTTTTGTTTTCTTTAAGAAAAGGAAAAAAGGCTAGCGAGCTATTAAATGTTTTTAAACCCTTGCCTCAAATATTGGAGAATGTTCTTGTTAAAGATAAAAATATTATTAGCAAATCTAAATGTAAGAATGCAATCAAAGGAGCAAATAAACTTATGGGTAAAAAAGGAAGAATTTTAGTTAGAAAATCTGGGACGGAACCGAAAATTAGGATTATGGCCGAGTCATATGATAAAAGCTTAATTCTAAAATGTATAAAAATAATTAAGAGATCAATAAAGTAAATTGAAACCTAAATCTAAAATTTTAATAATTGCAGGTTCAGATTCTTCCGGAGGAGCAGGAATTCAAGCAGATATTAAAACAGTCACAGCATTAGGTGGTTACGCTATGACCGCAGTTACCGCTATAACTTCTCAAAATACAACTGGCGTAAGCTCTGTTGTACCTATACGCCCAAAAGAAATAGAAAAACAAATTTTATTTACATGTAAAGATATAAAACCTGATGCTGTAAAAATTGGCATGCTTCATTCGGCAGAGGTAATCTTATCTGTAATGAGAGCTTTAAAAAAAATTGAAACAAAAAAAATAATTTTAGACCCTGTTATGGTTGCTAAAGGAGGATTTAAATTAATAAATGATAAAGCTATAAAAATTTTAAAAGAGAAACTTATAAAAAAAGTTTATTTAATTACACCAAATATTCCTGAAGCTGAGGTTCTGACAAATACTAAAATAAAAAATCTAAATGACATGATTAGAGCTGCTAATATTTTACTTAAATTTGGGGTTAAAAATATTTTATTAAAAGGTGGTCATGGTAAAGCAAAATTAATGAAAGATGTTTTTCTAAATAAAAAAAAATTAAAAATTTTCAAAAATAAGAGAATTATAACCAAAAATACTCATGGAACTGGATGCACTTTATCAAGTGCGATTACAACTTTTTTTGCGTGTGGAAAAACTCTAAATAAATCCTGTGAGCTTGCAATTAAATATGTTAATCAATCAATTAGATCTAATATTAATTATGGAAAAGGTCATGGACCAATTAATCATTTGAGTTCTATTAAAATAGATAGGAAATTCAGGTAATGAAAAAAATTTTAATAATTCTTATCATTAGTTTATTATGGCCAATTATTGGTTTAGCAAAAATTAGCGACGAATATTATAATATTATATACGAAGGCTGTCTCAAAACTGCTGAAAAGAAAAATAGGGGCCCAAGTACTACAAAACGATATTGTATTTGTAGTGCAGAATATATAAATAGACATTTTACTGATAATTCATTGGATGAATTACTTAAAGATGGTGCAGACAGCAAAGCTGCAAATGATTTCGTAAATAATGTATCCAATTTCTGTAATAGAAAGGTCGGATCTTGATTAGATGAAAAATGTAGTTGTCGTAGGTTCTCAGTGGGGTGATGAGGGTAAAGGTAAAATTGTTGATTGGCTTTCAAGTGAAGCTGATGTGGTTGTTCGCTTTCAAGGGGGGCACAATGCTGGTCACACCTTAGTTATAGATGGAATTACTTATAAACTTAGATTGCTACCTTCAGGAATAGTTAGAAAAAATAAAATTTCTATTATTGGAAATGGCGTAGTTGTAGATCCATGGGCATTGTTAGAAGAAATTAAAGAAATAAAATCAAAAGGTATTAAAGTAGATGAAAGTAATTTAATCATTTCTGAGTCTGCGAATCTTATCCTTCCCTTTCATAAAGAAATGGATGAAATAAGAGAAGATGCAGCTGGAAAGGCAAAAATTGGAACTACCAGAAGAGGAATTGGCCCAGCTTATGAAGATAAAATTGGCAGAAGATCTATTAGAGTGATGGATTTGGTTTCCGAGGCTAATTTGGATCACAGACTAGAGACAGTTCTTATTCACCATAATGCTATAAGAAAAGGCCTAGGTAAAAAGATTTTTGAAAAAAATCAATTAAAGAAAGATCTTTTAAAGATAGCTCCTGAGATATTAAAGTTTTCTCAGCCTGTTTGGAAAAAATTAGACGAATATAAATCTAAAAATAAAAAAATTTTATTTGAAGGCGCACAAGGAATTTTATTGGACGTTGATCATGGCACATATCCTTTTGTTACATCATCTAATACTGTCGCTTCTTCAGCAGCGACAGGCTCTGGTTGCGGACCCGACACTATCAATTATGTTTTAGGTATAACCAAAGCTTACACTACAAGGGTTGGAGAAGGTCCTTTTCCCACAGAACTTAAGGATAAAATTGGAGAGTTGCTTGGAACTAGAGGAAAAGAATTTGGAACTGTTACTAGCAGAAAAAGAAGATGTGGATGGTTTGATGGAGTCTTAGTGAGACAAACTATAAAAATTTCAGGAATTACAGGAATAGCACTTACAAAACTTGATGTTCTAGATCAATTAGATGAAATAAAGATGTGCGTTAACTACGATATTAATGGTAAAACCTTAGATTATCTGCCTGCTGCAGTAGAAGATCAGCTAAAAGTTAAACCAATATACAAGACTTTTCCAGGTTGGAAAGAGTCTACAAAAGGTATTAGAGATATAAATAAATTACCAGATAAAGCTAAAGAATATATATTTGCCGTTCAAGAATTTATTGGTGCTAAAATTTCAAGTATTTCTACCAGTCCGGAAAGAGAAGACACTATTCTTTTAGAAAATCCCTTTGAAAATTAATTTTTAGGTAATAAATTTTTCGATTTTCTAGAGTTAATCATAGATTTTTGAAGTTTTTCAAATGCTTTTGTTTCTATCTGTCTAATTCTCTCTCTACTAATTTTATATTTTTTACTTAATTCATCTAAAGTTTTTGGGTTTTCAGTTAATCTTCTAGCTTCCAATATTTCTTTCTCTCTTTCATTAAGAATTTTAATTGAATCGTAAAGTAAATCTTTTTTATCATCAAACTCTTGTTTTTGAGAAATTTGTAACTCTTGGTCTAGATTATCATCAACCAACCAATCTTGCCACTCATCGGTCTCTCCAGCTTTAATAGGATCATTTAATGATTTTTCTTGTCCCATCATTCTTCTATTCATGTTAACTACTTCATTTGAATTTACATCCAGTCTTTTAGATATTTCTTCAACCTGATGATCTTTTAAATCTCCATCTTGGTTAGGAGCTATTTGATTTTTCAATTTCTTTAAATTAAAAAACAATTTTTTTTGAGCTGTAGTAGTACCCATCTTAACCAAACTCCAAGATCTTAAAACATACTCTTGAATCGATGCCTTAATCCACCACATAGCATAAGTTGCTAATCTAAAACCTTTGTCTGGATCAAATTTTTTAACTGCCTGCATTAATCCAATATTTCCCTCTGAAATTAATTCACCGACAGGAAGACCATAACCTCTGTATCCCATAGCAATTTTAGCTACTAATCTTAAATGACTTGTTACAAGTTTGTGTGCTGCTTTTAAATTTCCTCTTTCTCTCCAATTTTTAGCCAACATATATTCTTCTTCTGCATCAAGCATAGGAAATTTTTTTATTTGTGCTAAATAGAGAGTTAATCCTCCTGTAGACGGAGTTGGTAAATTTGATATTTCTGTTTTTTTGTTCATTCCGGTTGTTTATATATAAATTAAATAATAAATTTTCAATTACTAAGTTTGTTCAATAAATCCAACATTTTTTTATAATTACTTGGAAGTGAAGATTCAAAATGCATAAATTTATTACTTTTTGGATGAATAAAACCAAGACTTTTTGCATGCAAAGCTTGACCTACTAAATTATTTAAATTGTTTTGGAAATCTTCATGAATTTTTTTAAATTTGATATTTTTCTTGCCATATGACTTATCGCCCAACAAAGAATTTCCTTTAAATTTCATATGAACTCTTATTTGGTGAGTTCTTCCGGTTTCGAGCTCACATTCTATTAAACTAATTTTAGGAATATTTTTAATATTGTAAATTTTTTTTGTAGTATAGTTTGTAATAGCTTTCTTTCCTCTAACATCACTCACCATCATTAATTGTCTATTTTTTTTATTTCTTATAATAAATGTTTCAATTTTTCCCTTTAAAGGTCTAATTACCCCCCACACCAAAGCTAAGTATTTTCTTTTAATAATGTGTTCATTAAATTGTTTTGCTAATTGAGAATGAGCGTAATTATTTTTTGCTACCACAAGCAATCCACTAGTTCCTTTATCAATTCTATGTACAATGCCTGGTCTCAAATTTCCATTGATATCAGATAATTTTTTTTTATATTTGTAGACAAGGGCATTTACTAAAGTATTAGTGTAATTTCCTGCTCCTGGATGAACTACCATTCCTACTGGTTTATTTATCACCAAAATATGACTGTCTTCAAAAACTATATCAATTTCAATTTTTGAAGGTTGGATTTTATTATTTTCTTCTTTTATAAAATTTACAATAATTTTTTCACCAAATTGAACTTTTTTTGAGGGAGACGAGATAATCAAATTATTTATTTTTACATTTTTTGACTCAATTACCTTTTTAAGATGTGAACGTGAAAGACTAGCTATTCTTTTTGTTAATATTAAATCTAACCTTTTTCCAACCTCTTCTGGCGTTATTAAGAATTTTATTGTGTTATTTGTCATTTAATTCTAAATTAACATTTTTTGCGTTCGTAGCTCAACTGGATAGAGCGTCTGACTTCGGATCAGAAGGTTGAGGGTTCAAATCCTTCCGGGCGCACCAT
>MDTB01039523.1_pt1 | contig 32010 bp, 32 predicted proteins | sample 811161 | NCBI WGS metagenome assembly MDTB01 (sample SAMN05326650, study PRJNA326480) | marine metagenome | isolation source: seawater | place: Mediterranean Sea | collected 2009 | reverse complement strand
TACAGCTTCAAGATTTAAAGGAATCTGTGGAGATAGATTTATCTGACAATAATGAGACCGTCAAAGAATTTATTTTGCCAGCGCAGACATTGAGTCAGCCGACAGAATATATCGATATTACAAAATCACAGCCAAATACGTCACTGGTTGAACAGTTAAAAACACGAGTACAAAAAATTGATACCAAGGGTTTTTATCAGCTACTGTCCAAAGTAAAACAGCTTCCCATAGATTTTTGGATTTTTCTGGGTGCCCTTATTTTTGCCATAGTCATTAATCGCTTCAGAAAGTTAAATAATGCGCACAAATCAGAAGACCATTTAATTGAAACAGAAAAGCCCATAGAGGCTGTACTTGATGGACCATTTGCGGATAATTCTGGCGATGATGTTTTTGCTGATACAGCTGAAGATGATGAAGTTGATAAGGTACAGCAAAAAGATATTAAGCCCCAGCCTAAAGAAGATATTCAGCTTCCTGGTGTTGAAGCGTTAGAAGCACAGTTACGTGAAGATAAGGATGGTGAGCAGGTCCAAGTGGGTCAGGCTCTGGAGGTTGATTTTGAAGATGACACATTGGAAATTGATCCACTTCAGATCAAACTCGATATGGCATCATTATGTATAGAAATGGGTGATATTGAGAGTGCTCAGGCAATCCTTGAAGAAATTATTGGCGAAGCTGATAAACAAGGCAAAGCCAAGGCTCGAGAAATATTGGATAGTATTGAAACCTAATTGGCGGATGCATTAGTGACTGATTGGATTTATACAGAAGGTTGCATGATACCGGAAGATAAGCATCTACCAACTGGTGTGACCCGGTATGCGGCTATTGTTCAGTACCAGGGCACTGATTTTTGTGGATTTCAACGTCAAAAACATAGCCCTTCAGTGCAACAAGAATTAGAGCAGGCTTTAAGTTATGTTGCCGATTGTCCAGTCAAAACTCATTGTGCAGGTCGAACAGATACTGCCGTCCATGCTAGCCATCAAGTGATTCATTTTGATACTTCGGCTGAACGTTCTGGTTACAGTTGGGTGCAAGGGGCGAATAGTCAATTACCCGACAGTATTGCCTTAATTTGGGCCGACAAAACAACCCAAGACTTTCATTCTCGGTTTAGTGCCGGGGCAAGAACGTATCGTTATGTTATCGACAATAGTCCAACCCGGCCGGCAATTATGGCGGCGGCCGTCACTTGGGTGAAAAAGCCATTAGATATCTCATTGATGCAGGATGGCTGTCAATACTTGCTAGGGGAGCAGGACTTTTCTGCCTTTAGAGGCTCTGGTTGTCAGTCAAACTCTCCTTGGCGCAATGTCCATAGGGCTAATGTATATCGTCGCGGCAACCTAGTTATCTTTGAAATTACCGCCAATGCATTTTTATTGCATATGGTGCGTAATATAGTAGGCTCTCTTCTAGACGTTGGAACTGGAAGTAAACAACCAGTATGGATTGAGCAGCTATTAGCCGCAGCTGATCGCTGTAAAAGTGCCGCCACGGCAGCCCCCGATGGGTTATATTTAGTGTCGGTTGATTATCCGACTAAATTTGACTTGCCAGCAGTTGCGAAAGGCCCGGTTTTTTTGCCGGAAAATCTAGGTATTACAGAAGAATAAGTTATGACAGTTCGTGTAAAAATTTGTGGAATTACCAGTCCAGAGCAGGCGTTAATGGCGCAGCAAAGTGGCGCAGATGCTATAGGATTAGTGATTTATGAAAAAAGTCCGCGTTATGTGGATATTGAGCAAGCGGCAAATATTAGAGCTGTTATTGGTCAATCGACCCTTGCCATTGCTTTGCTGGTCAATCCTAGTGAGAGTCTTGTTAAACAGGTCATTTCTGAGGTGAAACCTGATTACATTCAGTTTCATGGTGATGAGACGGCTGAATTTTGCCATCAATTTAATGTGCCGTTTATAAGAGCTGTGCGTATGCGTGATGGCTTAGATATAGAGGCCGAAGTTGCTGCCTACAAAGCTGAGGGTGGATTTTTATTTGATGCTTGGAATGATGATCTCTACGGTGGCACAGGACATAGTTTTGATTGGAGTAGATTACCTGACTCCGCTGATTACAAATTAATTCTTGCTGGTGGTTTAAACCCAAGTAACGTAGCTCAAGCGGTGTCTATAACAAACCCTTACATGGTAGATGTTAGTGGCGGTGTTGAGGCGAGTCCGGGTGTCAAAGATCCAGTGAAAGTTAAAGCTTTTATAACACAAGCTAAAAAATAACATAAAAATGTCATACTGATATAAATTCCTACGCTATAGCTTAGCGACTGTGGATTTCTCGTGTTAGAATAGCTAAATAATTAATACCAATGATCGCTTGCCTTTCATTGGATAACAGTTGAAAGGTAAATTGATGGATTGGCTGAAACGCATCCGACCTTCGGGTCCCGCATCAACAAACAGTAACCGATCAAGCGCTGTCCCTGAAGGCTTGTGGAAAAAGTGCCCTAAATGTGCGGCCCCGCTTTACCGGCCAGAGCTTGAGCGCAACCAAGACGTCTGTCCTAAATGTGGTCATCACATGCGTATTGGCGCTCGTCGTAGGCTTGATATATTTTTAGATGAGCAAGGCCGAGAGGAAATCGGCGCTGATATCGTTGCTATAGATCGTTTGCGTTTTAAAGATGTCAAAAAATACAAAGATCGCCTGACCGAGGCGCAAAAGAAAACCGGCGAAAAAGACGCATTATTAGCAATGTCTGGTAGCCTTCACTCTATGCCCATTGTTGCCTGTGCGTTTGAGTTTGCTTTTCACGGTGGGTCTATGGGCTATGCGGTAGGTGAAAAATTTACTAGAGCCGCAACTTTAGCATTAGAACAAAAAATTCCATTTATATGCTTCGCTGCTACCGGCGGTGCCCGAATGCAAGAAGCGCTTATTTCATTAATGCAAATGGCCAAAACCAGCGCTGTCCTTGAGCGCTTAAAAATTGCTGGCGTGCCTTATATTTCAGTTATGACCGATCCAGTGTATGGCGGTGTATCTGCTAGCTTGGCCATGCTCGGTGATCTTAACGTGGCTGAGCCCGGTGCTCGAGCAGGGTTTGCCGGCCCTAATATTATTGAACAAACCATTCGTCAGAAGCTGCCTAAAGGTTTCCAAAGAAGTGAATTCCTGCTTGAAAAAGGCCATATTGATATGATTATTAGCCGCGCAGAAATGCGTGATCGTTTGGGAAGTATTCTTTCCAAGCTAACAGGTCAACCTGAACCGGCTAATGACTAACCGCTTATTGGCGGAATGGTTAGAGCTTCTTGAGCAAAGGCACCCCTGTGAAATTGATATGGGTGTTGAAAGAGTTGCCACCGTCTGGCAGCGCTACAAAGTCAGCCAATCTTTAACGGGAGAGGTTGGTAAGTCCAAGGTGATAACCGTCGCCGGCACTAATGGCAAGGGCTCCTGTGTTGCCAGTATGCAGGCCATATTGCTAGCTAATGATTATTCTGTAGGCAGTTTTACCTCTCCGCATTTTCACACCTATAACGAGCGCATTTGTATCAATGGATCGCCCGTTGCTGATCATGTAATTGTCGCTGCATTTGAATCTATAGAACAATTAAGAGAGGAAATTTCTCTTACCTATTTTGAATTTAACACCTTGGCAGCGCTAATTATATTTAGCCACAGTGATTTAGATATGGTCCTTCTTGAGGTGGGTTTAGGCGGTCGTTTGGATGCTGCTAATATAATAAATTGCGATGTCGCGGTTCTCACTAGTATTGATTTAGATCATCAGCAGTGGCTTGGTGATACTAGAACCAAAATAGCTAAAGAAAAACTAGGTATCGCCCGCGCTGATAGACCATTAATTATAGGGGAGAAAAATTATCCCAATGGTTTTGATAAATTGGTCCAAGACACCCAAGCCAAGCCCCTATGGCTTGGAAAAGATTTCGATTTTACCGAAAATAATCAAAGCTTTTCTATTCGTCCAAATGGTATTAAGAAGAATTCTGACTTTATCACTTTAGATAAACTATCAAATAAAGGGTTGTTAGCGGTTAATAAGACTTTAGCACTTCAGGCATTGGTGAGTGTAGGTTTTAGTTTGCATGCAAATAAATGTCGATCTGCATTAAATTCTGTCTCGGTATTGGGCCGACAACAGCGTATAACTTTTAAATCTGTCCCTATTATTTTAGATGTTGCACACAATCCCGCCGCCGCCGCAGTACTAGCTGATAAATTGCGCTCAGAGCAGGGTAAGACTATTGCCGTGGCGTCTGTTTTGGAAGATAAGGATTGGCCTTCAATGGTCTCACAATTAAAGTCTGAAGTAGATAATTGGCATATTGCGGAATTAACCGGAATTTCTCGTGCAGCAAAAGGACAATCATTGCTTAAACTGTTATACAATACTGGTATTGAAGCTGTATTAAGCGAGAGTGTTGAGCAGGCTTTTCAATCGGCTGTCTCTGAGGCGGGCAAAACGGGAAAAGTAGTGGTTTTTGGATCGTTTCATACCGTTGCTAAGGTTTTGGATTTTATATCAATGGAGGTTATAGGTGAGTGATGGTTTAAAGCAGCGAATTATCGGCGCACTGGTTCTGGGTGCTTTAGGATTAATTCTGTTGCCACTAGCACTTGATTTCACAGACCCTAAGAAGATTGATCGCACCTCATTAATACCGCCTGCCCCCAATGTCGAGATTACTGACATTGTGATTGCCAAGCGGCCAGACGGGGTTAAGGATGGGGCCGATGTTGCGTTAGCGTTCGATGTAAATCGATTACAGCCTGTGCAAGAAAATGATACCAACTATCAGGGCTTAGATGACTCAGGACTGCCCCAAAGATGGTATTTGCAGGTAGGAAGCTACGAAGATCAAGTCTCGGCCAATAAATTAAAACAGTCGTTACTGGCTAAACAATACAAAGTGTTTCTAAAGCGCGTTAAAATAAACAAAAAAATATTTCACAGGGTCTACATCGGCCCCGAAATTAGTCGTCGTAATGCTATCGCTGATAAAAGTACGATTGATCAATTACTTGTTACAGATTCAATTGTTTTAAAATACGTACCCTAAATAAGGGATAAGTTATGGATATTGCAGTTGCAGATATAGGTATTGCCGTAATTGTTGCCATTTCTGGTTTGATTAGCCTTGTTAGAGGCTTTGTCAAAGAGGCAATGTCCTTAGTTATTTGGGTGGCTGCGTTTGTAATAGCTATGACGTTTAGCGAGGCTGCCTCGGAACTTCTTGTTAATTTTATTGATCTGGCATCTCTTCGACAACTAGCAGCATGGGGTGGCTTATTTGTAGGTACCCTTTTAGTGGGGGCGGTATTTAATTTTATATTAGGAAAGCTAGTAACCTCAACAGGCCTTGGGGGAACAGACAGAACATTAGGATTAGTTTTTGGGGTATTCAGAGGACTATTAGTGGTTTTAGCGCTAGTCATTGCTCTACCAAAGGCTATTCCAGTTGAGCAGGACCCTTGGTGGCAAGAATCAACACTTATTCCAGTATTTCAAAACTTTGAAGACTGGGGTAGGGAAGCAGCAACAGACGTCAAAAACTTACTAACTGGTTGGATTTAACTCATGTGCGGTGTGGTTGGAATAGCAGGAAACTCAGATGTTAATTTAGAGCTCTACGATGCTCTAACAATGCTCCAGCATAGAGGGCAAGATGCTGCTGGTATGGTCACTGATAGTCATGGCGAACTGCATCAGTGCAAAGGCGAAGGTTTGGTGCGCGATGTTTTTCGCCGCAGCCATATGTTGCGTCTTGTGGGTAGATTAGGTGTTGGACATTGTCGCTATCCAACGGCCGGTAGCTCTGGGCCAGCAATGGCGCAACCATTGTATGTAAACTCCCCCTATGGCATTTGTATAGCCCACAATGGCAATCTCACCAACGCGGATGAATTGCGTGAAGATATTTTTAGAACGGATCTTCGTCATCTAAATACAGATTCTGATTCTGAAGTGTTACTTAATGTGTTTGCCCATGAATTACAGGTTAGAGGAAAACTCGAGCCAACCAGTGAGGACATCTTTGCTTCGGTATCAGAAGTTCATAAGCGCTGTCGCGGTGCCTATGCAGTTGTGGGATTAATTGCTAACTACGGCATGTTTGCCTTTCGCGACCCCCATGGTATTCGTCCTCTGTGTTTTGGTGTGCGTCATACAGAGCAGGGTGATGAATATGCGGTCGTTTCAGAGTCTGTAGTGCTAGATAGTTTGGGGTTTGAATTAATTCGTGACCTGGAGCCCGGTGAGGCCTTGTTTGTTGACACTAAAGGCAATCTTCACCTGCAGCAATGTGCCGAAAATCCTCAGTTGTCTCCCTGTATTTTTGAGCATGTTTATTTTGCTAGACCAGATTCACTGATGGATAATATTTCAGTATACAAGTGCAGGCTTCGCATGGGTGAGAAGCTCGCAGATAAGATACTACGCGAAAAGCCAGATCATGATATTGATGTGATTATCCCAATTCCCGATACCAGTAGAGTGTCCTCTCAGGCGCTGGCTGAGCGACTTGGGGTTAAAATTCGTGAAGGCTTTATGAAAAACCGCTATATAGGCCGAACCTTTATTATGCCAGGGCAAAAAGAGCGTAAAAAATCCGTTCGTCAAAAGCTAAATGCGGTTAAATTAGAATTTGCAGGTAAAAATGTACTTTTGGTTGATGATTCCATTGTCCGTGGAACCACCTCCAAAGAGATTATTCAAATGGCCAGAGATGCCGGCGCCAAAAAAGTCTATATGGTGTCAGCAGCACCGGGAGTGCGCTACCCCAACGTGTATGGCATTGATATGCCAACCGCTGATGAACTGATAGCGCATGGCCGAACAGACGACGAAGTAGGTGAGATTATTGGTGCTGATTGGATTATTTATCAGGATCTAAAGGATTTAATTGCATCCGGTATCGAGGGGAATCCTGAAGTTAAACGCTTTGATTGCTCAGTTTTTGATGGTGATTACGTCACTGGCGATGTGGATGAGTCATACCTGAATCATATCCATGCAACACGAAATGACGATGCTAAACAGAATAAAAACCCCTCTACTGACAATAAAAAGCAATCAGTCATTGGAATTCACAACAACAGCGTTAGCTGATTTTGCTAGATTTGGTAGAATAGCCCCATGAAAAATAAAGATACGTCATATCAGCAAGAAACAAACGCCATTCGGGGTGGCTATCAGCCTACCCATGAAAATGAGCATTCAGAAGCCTTATTTCTTACTTCTAGCTATGTATTTGATAGCGCTGAAATGGCGGCCCAAAGCTTTAGTAACGAGATAGAAGGCAATGTTTACTCGCGTTATACCAATCCTACGGTTAGATGCTTTGAACGGCGACTAGCCATGTTAGAAGAGGGTGAACAGGCAGTGGCTACGTCCTCAGGAATGGCTGCTACCCTAGCCGTAATTATGGCGTTACTAGAATCTGGTGATCATATTATCTGCTCGCGGGATGTATTTGGTAGCACCCGTGTACTTATGGACCAATACATTATCAAATTTGGTGTTGAAGTCAGCTATGTGCCATTAACAAATTTATCGGCATGGCAGGACGCGGTTAAAACTAATACTAAAATGTTTTTCTGTGAAACACCCTCTAACCCGCTATCAGAAATAGCAGATTTGGAAGGTCTTAGTCAGAAAGCCAAACAAGCAGATGCACTATTGGTTGTTGATAACTGTTTTTGCACGCCAGCGCTACAAAAGCCGCTTAAATGGGGTGCGGATATAGTGGTCCACTCTGCGACTAAATATATTGATGGTCAGGGAAGAGCACTTGGCGGTGCCGCTGTGGGTAGCGCACAATTAATGGATCAGATACAGGGATTTTTGCGCGCAGCAGGGCCAACTATGAGTCCGTTTAACGCATGGATATTCTTAAAGGGACTCGAAACATTAAGCCTTAGAATGAAAGCTCACTCAGCCAGTGCAAGTGCATTGGCGCTATGGCTTTCACAACACCCTAAAGTAAGTAAGGTATTTTTTGCAGGACTTGCCGATCATCCAGGACACAGTCTGGCGAAAAAACAGCAAACAGATTTTGGTGCTGTGGTTTCTTTTGTGGTTGAGGGTGGGCAAAAAGCCGCATGGAAAGTGATTGATGCAACCCAAATGATCTCGCTTACAGCTAATTTGGGTGATGCCAAGACTACAATTGTCCACCCAGCAACCACTACCCACGGTCGTTTAGGTGCTGAAGCACTTGTTGAGGCAGGTATAGAACAAGGTCTAATACGAATCGCAGTGGGCCTTGAGGATCTAGAAGATATTAAAAATGATATAGATTTGGGCCTTTCTCAACTCTAAATCATGATCTATAACCTCTGTGCAATAGTAGATAACACAAACCTACAAAGTCGATTGCATAATGTTTCTAAATAAACTATTCAAACAAACTATGGTCAGTGCCCAAGATGCTCTAGTTGGTAGAGATCAGTCTATTCAGGTGACTAATTGTCATCAAATAACCCAACAGCCTATTCAGCCACCTTTTGATAAAGCCCTAGAACAAGCTGTAGTCGCTATGGGCTGTTTTTGGGGTGCTGAAAGACGTTTTTGGCAGCAACAAGGCGTGGTGTCAACGGCCGTTGGTTATGCAGGTGGTTTTACCCCAAATCCCAGTTATCATGAAGTCTGTTCAGGTCAAACCGGACATACAGAGGTTGTGCTTGTAGTATTTGATCCTCAGCAAATAAGTTACAACCAATTACTCAAGGTTTTTTGGCAATCTCATGACCCTACTCAGGGAATGCGTCAGGGAAATGATACTGGCACCCAGTATAGATCCGCTATCTACTGTAGTGATGAAGACCAATTAAAACAGGCTAAAGAGTCAGCACAAATAGCACAAACGCTTTTGAGTGAAAGAGGTTATGGTGCCATTACCAGTGAGATTTGCTTGGCACCCATTTTTTACTATGCTGAGGATGATCATCAGCAGTATTTAGCCAAGCACCCTGAGGGTTATTGTGGTTTACGCGGCACGGGGATTAGTTACCCCTAATAGCTATTAGCGCTTAAGATCTGCGGTTGGAATTGCCTGCAACAATTCTTGGGTATAGGGCATTTTTGGTATAGCCCAGATCGTTTCTGTATTTCCCTGTTCAACTAATTTTCCATGTTGCATTACTGCGACTCGATCACAAATAGAGCGGACTACTGAAAGGTCATGGGATATAAACAGCATAGTCAGATTGCGCTGTTTCACTAAGTCGAGAATAAGTTCTAATATCTGCGCCTGAATAGTTACATCTAATGCTGAAACGGGCTCATCGGCAACAATAAATTCTGGGTTTGTAGCTATAGCTCGACCAATTGCAATTCGCTGGCGTTGACCGCCAGAAAATTCATGAGGATATTTTAAAACACTCGATCTATCCAATCCCACAGCATCCATTAATTTTTGAACCTGTTGGGCGACTGTCTTTTTGTTGGCAACAGCGTGATAAAGCAGTGGTTCTGCCAATGTTTCATAGACCGTCATTCTTGGATTTAATGAGGCATATGGATCTTGAAAAATCATTTGTAGTTTTGGTCGCCAAGGTAATAATTGGCTAGGTTTTAATGCGCACAGGTCAGTTCCAGAATAAATCACCGAGCCCGAAGTCATAGGAGTCAGTTGAAGTATTGAGCGCCCAAGCGTTGATTTACCTGAACCAGATTCACCCACTAGTCCAAAAATTTCACCTTTTTTAATATCAAGGCTGACATCGTCTACCGCTTTTACTAACACATCGCTACTGCTAGAAAAGTCTCTAAAGTAGGTTTTTACATGGTTAACTTTGATTAAAGTTGAACCCGCTTGAGCATCACTCGCTTTTACTTTGGCCCCCTTGGGAATCGCCGATAAAAGTTTTTTGGTGTACGCGCTGGTACAGTTGTTAAAGACCTCTTTAGTGGTGTTTTGTTCCTGTGTTTTGCCCTCACACATTACCAGCACATTATCGGCAATACCTGCAACCACACCAAGATCATGACTGATAAAAATCACAGCGACATCGCGGGTTTTTTGTAGTTGTTTAATAAGTTTAAGAATCTGTGCCTGAATGGTCACATCTAATGCAGTGGTTGGTTCATCGCAGATAAGTAGGCGGGGTTTATTTATAAGCGCCATCGCAATCATTGCACGTTGTCGCATGCCGCCAGAAAATTCGTGGGGATAACTATCAAAACGGGTATCGGCATTAATAATTCCCACTTCATTTAATAGATTAATTGCCTCAGTTCGGGCGGCTTTTCGACTCAGTCGCAATGTTGTATCTGGATGATAAATTAGGGGTTCAATTAACTGCTCACCAATGGTTAAAAAAGGATTCAGAGAAGTCATGGGATCTTGGAAAATCATGGCTATATGATTGCCGCGCAACTGACGCATTCGGTCTGAACTACAGGCTAATAAATCTTCACCATCAAAGTTTGCTGTACCGCCTTCAATTACGGCTGGTGGTTTGGGTAGCAGATCTAATAAGCTATAACAGGTAACTGATTTGCCAGACCCAGACTCACCGACAATTGCTAGAGTTTCCCCCTTATCAACACTAAAGCTAACCTCGTCTACAGCTTTAACCACACCGTTTCTAGTATGGAAAAAAACTTTAAGATCTTTGACGTCTAGAAGTGCCATATCAGTCCTTTGAAGCTCTTGGGTCAAGTGCATCGCGCAAACCATCACCTAAAAAGTTAAGCGCAAATAAAGTTAAAGAAAGAGTAATACCCGGAAAGATCAACAACCAAGGATACTCTTCCATGGTTTCAACGCCATAATTAATCAGTAGTCCCCAAGAGCTTTCGGGAGGCTGAATTCCAAGCCCTAAAAAGCTTAAAAAGGCCTCTAATAGCATCACGCTTGGAATGGTTAATGTGGTGTAAACAATCACTGGCCCCAATGTGTTCGGAATAATATGTCGGCGGATAATGGCCCATCTAGACAGCCCCATAGAATAGGCGGCTTCAATAAATTCCTGCTTGCGCAAAGCCATCACCTGACTGCGAACAATACGCGCCATAGTCAGCCATTCCACAGCGCCAATAGCGACAAATAACAGCAGAATATTACGCCCAAAAACAACCATCAGTAACACAATAAAAATCATAAAGGGCAGGGCATACATAATATCTACAATACGCATCATGATGGCATCTACGCGACCGCCAATAAAACCAGCAATAGCACCCCATAGAATACCAATAACCAGAGCAACGGCAGTAGCGACAAAGCCGACCATAAGAGACACACGGCCGCCATACATAACACGCGTGAGCATATCTCGACCAAAGATGTCAGTGCCCAACCAATGGGCGGCAGAGGGGGGTGTCGCGCCAAGCATTAGGTCTTGTTCTTCATAGTTGTAGGGTGCAATCCAAGGCGTTAGTAAAGAAACCACGCAGAGAGTTGCCAGTACTGCGAAACCAAATAATGCCATACGGTTTTTTCGCAATTTAATCCAAGCATCTAGCCATAGAGAAGTTCGTTGTTGTGATGTTTGAGAGGGACTATGCATTAGTTTCCTCCCCGAGCTTGCTGGCGAAGTTTAGGGTTAAGCCATATCGCAAGCATGTCTGATAGTAAATTAAATACAATAATTAGACCGGCAAAAAAGATGGTCATCCCCAAAATCATGGTGTAATCGCGGTTAAATGCTGAAGTCACATAAAATCGCCCCAACCCAGGGATTTGAAATATAGTCTCAACCACAAAAGAGCCACCCAAAAGACCGGCAAAGGCCGGTCCTAAAAAGGCAATCACTGGTATTAGCCCACCGCGCAGTGCATGTTTACAAATAATGAGTCGTTCAGATAAGCCCTTAGCCCGAGCGGTGCGAATATAATCTTGTGATAATACTTCGAGCATACCGCCTCGAGACAGCCGAGCAATATAGGCCGCATAACCAGTGCCCAGGGTGAGCGCCGGCAAAATTTTATCTCCGGGAACATCACCCCAGCCGGAAATGGGCAACCATTCTAAATGTATACCAAAAACTAAGATTAAGATGGGGCCCAATAAAAATGATGGCATGCAAATACCCAGCATAGCTGCTGACATGGGGATATAGTCCTGCAGGGTATTGGGTCGAATTGCCGCTAATACACCTGCACTAATGCCAATCACTAACGCGACCAACATAGCATAAAAGGCTAATTCAGCAGTGACAGGCAAACCTGCGGCTATCAATTCATTAACGGTGCGTCCAGAGTACTTAAATGAGGGGCCAAAATCCCCTTGAATCACATCACTCAGATAGCTTATGTATTGCTGCCACAGAGGTTGGTCTAAATTGTAATGAGCCTCCAGAGCTCGGGCGACTTCAGGTGGTACTGCTTTTTCTGCAGAAAAGGGTCCACCCGGTGCGCTGTGAATCAACATAAAGGTCACTGTAATAACAACTAGCAATACAGGAATAGCCTGAAGTAAGCGACCGATAATAAATCTAAGCATTACTGATCTACCCCCTCAGTCTTTATCGGCTCAAGATACATATCTCGGTAATTGGCTTGATTGAGAATATTGCGACCAAAATTCTTTACCGAAGGATGTACAAGATTATTAGAGGTATAAACATAAATCGGAATAACGGGCATTTCTTCTAACAGTATTTTTTCGGCCTGCTTGAAAACCTCCAAGCGGGCATTATGTGTCTTTGCCTCGGGTGCATGCTTAAGAATTAACTGGTCATAGTCACTATTACACCAGTTAGTTCGATTATTTCCCCCATTGCAAAGAAACATATCAAGGAAGTTATTTGGATCTACATAATCTCCTATCCAACCTGCTCGAGCTATTTCATAGTGGCGATTGCTCACGGTATCTAGATAAACTTTCCATTCCTGATTAAGCAGTGTGACATCAATATTAAGATGTTTTTTCCACATCTGTTGCAGGGCCACAGCAATTTTTCGGTGCCCCTCGCTAGTGTTATAAAGAATTTCCGTGGTGGGAAAGCCCTTGCCATTTGGGTAGCCCGCCTCAGCTAACAATTTTTTTGCCCCTTGGGGATCAAATTTAAGATCGCTTTCAGGGTAGTAGCCCATGGTTCCCGGTGGCGTTATGGCATAGGCGGGTATTTGACCCCCTTTGGTGATTTGAGTGACTAGCTGATCTCGATTAATAGTCATACCCAGTGCGCGCCGAACTCGCTTATCCTGCAAATGTGGCTGGTCCACATTTAAACGGTAAAAATAGATACCTAAATAGGGTTGAATACGCAGTGCGGGATTCTGTGATTCTGTGTAGACCTCAATCTTATCAGAGGGAATACCACTGTAATGCAATTGGCCGGCGCGAAACATACGCTCTTCGGTAGTTACATTCTCAGTGGGGTAGAATACCACCTGATTAAGACCAATATTATCTGCATTCCAATAATGGGGATTGCGCTCAACGGTGATTCTTCGATTAATCTTCCATTCTTTTAATTGAAAAGCGCCGTTACCGACAATATTACCTTCATAGGTCCAACGTGTCCCCCGTTGATCGGCGGTACCAAATTTTTCCACTGTAGCTCGGTGAACAGGGTAGGTGCTGTAATGGTCTAGTAACTGTAAAAAGTAGGGTATGGGGTTGGTTAGAGTAACTTGCAGCCTATAATCATCTAAGGCTTTTACACCCACCTGATCAAAATCGTTTATTTCGCCCTCGTAATAGGCTTTGGCATTTTCAATAGGGAAGTACATGTAAGCGTAGAGGTTGCCAAGCGCTGGTTGAAGAGCCCGCCACCATGACCAGATATAATCATGCGCATTGTGGGGGTCACCATTAGACCAGCGTGCATCTTTGCGTAAATAAAAAGTATAAACACGACCATCGTCACTTATATCCCAAGATTCCGCAACCCCAGGACGAGGTTCAAGGGTCTCACCATCTTTATGAATTAATCCTTCCATTAACGCAGAAATAATATGATGCTCAGGAACACCCGTTGCTATATGAGGATCAAGGCTCTGAGGTTCAGTGCCATTGCCCCAGTGAAGGGTGCCGTTGAGGTTTCCTGAATCCACATTGCTTTGGTAGTCGCCACAGCCCGACAGGCCAAGCGTTAGGCTCAGAGCGACCAACAGTAGAACCGATTTTGAACAATGTTTTTGATTTAGCATCCACTACTTCCTTATTCCTACTATCATTATATGGATAAACCGCAATAAAAATACACTTTGATTCAGTAATAGCTGTGTTTTGACCAGCTTTGGTTGTTGCACTTGGCGTGTAAACCTCGCATAATCTCGCGCCTCGAATCTTTTCAATGGTGGCCCCCTTTGGTCCCCTCGCAATAGACGACTATTAACTCCGCCAGGCCCGGAAGGGAGCAACGGTAGTAGTTATTCTGTGTGCCGAGGTGTGGCTATTGGGGGTCATCGCCATTCTTCCTTTGCGGTCGTCGAATATATACCTATAATGGTGTTTTGATTATCACTGAGTAACCCCTATGAGCTATCAGGTTCTTGCCCGAAAATGGCGCCCCAACAACTTTTCTGAAATGGTTGGGCAAGAGCATGTGTTGCAGGCATTAATTAATGCCCTCGACAATGATCGCTTGCATCATGCCTATTTGTTTACGGGTACTCGTGGTGTGGGTAAAACCACTATTGCGCGAATTTTGGCAAAGTGCTTGAACTGTGAAGAAGGCGTTAGTTCAAAACCCTGCGGTGTTTGCAGTAGCTGTAAAGAAATTGCATCAGGTCGCTTTATCGATTTAATGGAAGTTGATGCTGCGTCCCGCACCGGTGTGGACGATATGCGAGACCTTCTTGATAATGTGCAGTATGCACCCGCTCGAGGTCGTTACAAGGTCTATCTAATCGATGAGGTGCATATGCTGTCTAAGCAAAGTTTTGCCGCTTTGCTTAAAACCCTAGAAGAGCCACCCGAACATGTGAAGTTTCTTTTTGCGACCACAGATCCGCAAAAATTGCCAATTACTGTCTTATCCAGATGTCTGCAGTTTAATCTTAAAAACCTCAGTACAGATAAAATTTCTCAGCATCTCAATTATGTTCTTAATGAAGAAAAATTACCTTCAGAGGCGTTGGGTACATTGGCATTGGCGCGCGCGGCTGACGGCAGTATGCGAGATGCCCTCAGTCTTACAGACCAGGCGATTGGCCACGGTGGTGGCAAAATCACTGAGTCTGATGTCAACGCAATGCTGGGGACTATTGACCGCAGTTTTGCTATCGATATCTGTAATGCCTTAATCGCAGGTGAGGGAAATCAACTATTAGCAGAAGTTGCCAAAATAGCTGAACTAAGCCCGGATTACCAAATGGTGTTGGCGGATCTATTATCTATTTGGCACCAGGTTGCAATTATGCAAACAGTGCCAGAATCGATTGATAAAACACTGTCTCACTATGCTGAAATTTGTGAAATTGCCAACACAGTCTCGCGCGAAGATGTTCAGCTTTATTATCAGGTTTGTCTTCTAGGCAGAAAGGATTTGGACCTAGCGCCAGATTTAAAATCAGGTTTTGAAATGGTACTACTCAGGGCATTAGCCTTTCGTCCTGGCAGTGCTCCCGGCGCTAAAAAATCAGCGGTAACTAAAGCGGAAACTAAAGCGGAAACGGGGGCGGAAAGTAGCCTAAAAAAGCCTCAAGCTGAAGTGAATTCTGTGCCACAGGCGCAGCAAAAAGTCATCCCAAAAGTCGAATTAGCTGAGGATCATAAGCCCGCTATAATTGAACAGCCAAAGTCCGAGGTTAATTCAATTAAAGACAAGTCGGTAGCTGAAGATAAAGCTCCTGCGCCAAAAGAGACCCATACTAAGATTGATCTTAAAGGTTTAACACCAAATAACTGGGTAGAGGTTCATAGCCAGTTAAACCTCGGGGCATCATTGGGTGAAATTGTAAGTCATTGCCTCTTTGATAAAATGAATGAAAATCAACTTTTCTTTATCATAGATCAAGAGCAAACTAGCTTGTATGACTCTGCCCATCAGCAGAGTTTGGCAGAGGCGTTGAGTGATTATTTTGGCGTTCAGTTAAGCGTAGAAATCTCTTTTGGGAAGATCGAAAAAGAAACACCACGAGCAGTCAGTATAAGGGCTAAAGAAAAGCGATTAGCCGCGGCCATTGAGGTATTAAATCAAGACCCTGATTTACAAGAATTTAAGCAGAAGTTTGATGCAAATCTAGATACAAAAACTGTTCGTCCAATTGACCAATAACAAAGTAGAGTGTTCATGGATATTGATAAATTAATGAAACAAGCCTCAAAAATGCAGGAAAAAATGCAATCCATGCAGGACGAAGCGGCTAATGCAGAGGTTACCGGTGAGGCCGGTGCAGGCTTAGTCAAGGTAGTGATGACCGGCCGGCATGATGTTCGAAGTGTTACTATAGATCCATCTTTATTGGATGAGAGTAAAGAATTCTTAGAAGATCTATTAGCGGCGGCAGTTAATGATGCCGTACGAAAAGTAGAGGCCAAAAATAAGGATGCTATGGGTTCGTTAGCAGGAGGCGTTAACCTACCTCCAGGATTCAAGCTTCCATTTTAATGTAGTTTTTTGAGGTATTTCCTTGTACGGAAAAACAATAGATCAATTAATTGATGCATTGCGCGTCTTACCGGGTGTTGGTGTTAAATCAGCACAGCGTATGGCGCTTCAGCTTTTAGAAAAAGATAGAGCATCCGCTATCAAGCTTTCTGACGCTATTCAAGAGGCTGCGACAAAAGTTGGCAACTGCGCCCAGTGCAGAACACTAACCGAGCATGATCTTTGTGATATCTGTAGTAATCCCAGTCGATCCGATGCCCAGTTGTGTGTGGTAGAAAGCCCCGCTGATTTATTTGCTATTGAGAATGCCGGCGGTTACCGGGGAAAATACTTCGTGCTTCATGGCCATCTTTCACCTATAGATGGTATAGGCCAGGAACAATTGGGTATTGATAAGCTAATAGAGAGGCTTCAATCCAAGTCGGTCAATGAACTAATTCTAGCGACTAACCTCACGGTAGAGGGCGAGGCTACAGCACATTTTATTGCTGAAAAAGCTAAATCTTTTGGTGTTCAAGTAAGTCGTATTGCCTACGGCGTCCCCATGGGGGGTGAATTGGAATATGTCGACGGTGGCACTCTAAATATGGCCCTTCAAAGTAGAAAGATAATCTAGATGAGTACATGGATTAATAACAACAATCAACTTTCAAGTCTCTGTAATCAGTTATCGGATTGTGAACTTATTGCGCTAGATACAGAATTTATTCGCACCGATACGTTTTATCCCAAAATTGCCTTAATTCAGCTCTCCGATGGAGAGAGTATTTGGCTGGTTGACGTTTTAGCCATTGATGATTTTTCACCCCTTAAAAACTTGCTCGAATCTCCAGATAACACTCTTATCTTTCATGCCTGTGCTGAAGATCTCGAGGTCTTAGACCACAGTGTTAATATTCAGCCAACCCATATCTTTGATACTCAAATAGCCGCAGGTATTGTCAATATTGGTTATTCAATGGGCTATGCTAGATTAGTAGACAGCCTGTTAGATATTCAACTTGATAAGCAGGAAACACGCTCAAATTGGTTAGCCCGTCCCCTAACACAAAAGCAAATAGACTATGCAGAGGTTGATGTACTTCACCTGCATAAATTACATGGCTTACTGTTAAAAATGCTTGATAAACAGAATCGCCTTCAATGGTTTGATGAAGAGACAAAAGGGCTTTTCAATGTCGTCGATAAGCGCAAGAATAACCAAAATTACTATACTCGAATTAAGGGAGCTTGGCGTCTTGACGCACAGTCTTTGACGGCACTTCGTCATCTTTGCCAATGGAGAGATAGTCATGCGCGTGACAAAGATATTCCTAAATCACGAATTGCTAAAGACAGTGTTTTGTTAGAAATTGCAGAGCAGATGCCAAAGTATAGACATCAATTACACTCGGTTAGAGATTGGCATCCAGTCAGTATAAGGCGTTATGGTGATATCATTTTAAAAGAGGTACTGTTATCACTAAATCAAACTCAGGATGCTTGGGTTCCGCGGCCGATATCAAGTAGTTTGAATAATACGTTTAAAAAAATTAGAAAATCATTGGTAAAAATTGCCAAAGAGCAAAAAATTCCTCAAGAATTCCTCAGTAATAAGCGAGAATTAGAAGATATTTTACGAAGCGTTGAGCAGGGTAATTATCAACTACCTGATCGAATTAAGCAGGGATGGCGACAGCAGTGGGTTCAGTCAGCTGTTGAATCTGAGATTAGTAAATTAAACTAAATTTTTGAGCTATTATGATACTGTGTGATATCTACAAAGGTGATAAAAAATCAGAAATGTACCTTTATGTGCCATCGGATAAAGGTGTAAAAGATGTGCCTGAGGCATTACTGCAGAGCTTTGGCCTATTAGAATTAGTGATGAAGCTGAAGTTAACCAAGACAAGAAAATTAGCCAGAGTGGACGTGGTAAAAGTACTTGAGGATATTCAGCAAAACGGGTTTTACCTTCAAGTGCCGCCCTCCACATGGCAAGATGCTAAAAGTCAAATCAAGGAATAATAATAATTGAGATATGAGTGAATTTTGGCAAACCAAAAAATTGCATCAAATGACATCGGCAGAATGGGAATCATTGTGTGATGGATGTGGGAAATGTTGCCTAGTAAAACTAGAGGATTTTGACACTGCTGAAATATACCACACCGATCTTGCCTGCAAGTTATTAAATATAAATGCCTGTCGTTGCTCAGATTACAAAAATCGACAAAAACAGGTTGATGATTGCGTTAAGCTTGATCACAAAAATTTAGAGTCCATACAATGGCTGCCTGATACATGCGCCTATAAACTGATAGAACAGGGCAAACCTCTACCAGATTGGCATCATTTGAGAACAGGTAATCGTGAAGCAGTGCACCAAGTGCTAGGTTCGGTCAGGCACTTTGCAACCTCTGAAGTAGGTGTCAAAGAGCATGATCTTGAACAGCATATTATCCAATGGGTTGATTAATTATGTACAGTACAGAGAGTTATATTTGGGGCTGGATTGCTTACTCAGCAGGGGTAATATGCCTGCTAGGCATTTTTTGGTTATTAATTAGAAAAATTTCCTCGCGCTGGATAAGGCATATGTTGCTTATTCTCTTTCTAGTGACTTTCTTTACACCTGTTACTGCCTATCCAGATAATCCTTATTTGGCCCCAGCCTTTTTTGTCAGTCTCTATGAAGGTATTTTGTTAAGCAATAAAGATATGGGTTTTCAGCGTGGATTAGCGCCAATTCTGGCTGTGAGTTTTATTTCGATTATTTTTTACAGTTTAATATCACCCATTTTAGGACGTCGAAAAAATCCTTCTCTAGCTAAATAGACATAAGTAATTTTTGGGGTAAATGATTTATAAATCATTTAAAATGTTTTAAGGAAAAACGAAAGAAAGTTGTACTAAAATAATAATATAAAAAAGTATTGGGTCTTTGATGTTACTAGAGAAAGCTGTAAAAGAAGGGCGCGAGCGAGTTGGGTTAACCAGCGATCAGCCTCAACTTCTAGCTGAGTCTTTAATTAGATTTTGGTCTAATACTGTATTGGAATGCCCGGATAAACCAGCTTTTAGTTGCTTAGGTCAAACTCTTAGCTATGGAGAGGTAGACCAAATATCCAGAAGAATCGCCAGTTATCTGCAAAAGGAATTGGGCTTAAAAGCGGGCGATAGAATTGCTATTCAGCTGCCAAATCTAATTCAATATCCCGCGATTGCCTTGGCAGCCTGGCATGTTGGTTTGGTGGTGGTGAATACTAATCCCATGTATTCATCCAGAGAGTTAATTCACCAGTTTAATGATGCCGGCGTCAAAGCAGTTTTTGTGTTGGATAAATTTTATAGTACCGTTCTTGAGGCACTTCCCAATACCCCAATTGAGCATGTAATCCTAGTCAGAGCTCTCGATTTGCTTCCCGCCCCCAAAAGAATGCTAGGTGGTCTATTGATGAGGCTGACCGATCGCTGGACTAAAGTAAAATCAGGCGATTGGATTGCATTTTCTGATTTGCTAAATTTTGGCTGTACCTTTCAAGCCTACTCAGCCCAATTAAACGATATCTGCACGCTTCAATATACAGGCGGTACCACGGGCGCATCTAAGGGTGTAATGCTGACTAATAAATCGGTGTTGTCAAATATTTCCCAGTGCCTTTCGGTGTTATCTAGTCGTGAAAAATCCCTTGAAGGTGCCTGTACTATTGCACCACTACCCATGTATCACATCTATTCCTATGCGCTTTGTTTAGGAATTATTCCGGCTATTAAAGGCCATAGTATTTTGATTCCAGATCCGCGAAATATTTCAGCTTTTATTAGTACAATAAATAAATATAAATTTGAAATTTTTACTGGTCTAAATTCACTGTTTGTCGCATTAATGGAACACCCCAAATTTAGTCGTATAGATTTTTCTAAATTGCGCATAACCCTGTCTGGCGGTATGGCATTGATGGAATCGGTGGCGGAGGATTGGCAAAAAGTAACGGGCTGTGTAGTTAGTGAAGGCTATGGAATGACTGAGGCATCACCGGTGGTGTCTATGAACCCTTTAGGGTATCAAAAGATTGGAAGTGCTGGCATACCTATTCCAGGTACTGAGATTAAAATTGTCAACGAACAGGGCGAAGAACAAGAAGTGGGTGGTGAAGGCGAGCTGTGTGTGCATGGCGATCAAGTTATGGAAGGCTACTGGAACTGCTCGGAAAAAACAGCTGAAACTATTGTCGATGGATGGTTGCATACTGGCGATATAGTCAAACTTGATGAGCAGGGGTTTATTAAGGTTGTGGATCGACTAAAAGATATGATTATTGTTTCTGGTTTTAATGTCTACCCCAACGAATTAGAACAAGCCTTAACTGTTCATCCAGATATTTCTCAGTGTGCTGCTATTGGTGTGCCAGATCCCAAGGCAGGTGAGGTAGTCAAGATGTTTGTGGTCAGCGCCAACCCAAAACTGACAGAAGCTCAGGTAATAGATTTTTGTAAGCAGACAATGGCTGGCTATAAAGTACCAAAATATGTTGAGTTTAGAGACCAGTTACCCATGTCTAACGTAGGTAAGGTGTTACGAAAAGATTTAAGGGCTGAGGAAACTAGTTAATCTTTAGAAATACCTCTCAACCTGTTACCCTAAAAATCTCGATTTAAATTAATAAAGCTGTTTAGAGGTAAATAGTTGTGAAGCGACTTATTGTCGGTATATCAGGCTCAAGTGCAGTAATCTATGGCATAAGGCTACTGGAAAGACTGGCCAAACGCGATGATGTAGAAGTGCATTTGGTGATTAGTCAGGCGGCTAAAATGACCATAGGCATAGAAACTGAATATACTGCAGAGCAGGTCGAGGCCTTGGCTGATGTGGTGCATAACAGCAAAAATATTGGCGCCAGTATTGCCAGTGGTTCCTTTAAAACCGCAGGTATGGTGGTAGTGCCATGCTCTATGAAAACACTTTCTGCAATCGCAAATTCCTACGCAGATAATCTAATTGTGCGCGCAGCTGATGTTGTTTTAAAAGAGCGTCGTCGCCTAGTGATAGTACCCCGAGAAACGCCGCTGCATATCGGCCATTGTGAATTAATGCTAAAGGTAAGTCAGATGGGTGCTATTCTCTGTCCGCCGGCACCCGCATTTTATACCCAGCCGAAAACAGTCGACGATATTATTGATCATTCTGTAGCAAGAATTTTAGACCTATTTGATTTAGAAGATGCTGATACTGAACGCTGGGAAGGCAATGTCTAGTGATCTGCCATTCTGGGAACTGCTTCAGTCAGAGTCTGTTTTAACGCTCGCAACGGCTGATACCATTGGTAGCTGGTCAGCACCCGTGCTCTATGCCAGCTGTTATATTGAAGAAAAACCAGTGCTGTATTTTTTATCGTCCCACAGTAGCCGGCATATTAAAAATTTACCTACTAATGGTGCCGCTGCAGCCTCTGTGTATGCTAGCTATCAGGGAGATTGGCAGGCCATTAAAGGGTTGCAAATGCAAGGTGTAATTAACGAGGTGGACCAGAGTCAAACCCTCCACTGGCAATCAATTTACTTTGCACGGTTTCCTGAAGTTGCCGAAATGATCAATAATCCAACCACTGAGCAACAGCAAAAAATTGCATCTGCTTTTGAGCGCAGTGGTAAGTTTAGTTTTACCCCGTCATTGATAAAATTGACCGATAATTCAGGGCGGTTTGCTGAGCGCAACCAGTGGACTTTCGATTAGACTTTAATTTAGTCTTGGTAAACTCTAGGTACCCTTGATGGCATTCGAGTTAGTAGTTCATAGCCAATAGTGCCGCAGTGCTTAGCAACTTCGTTGACCCCTAGATCTGGACCCCATAGCGTAACCTTTTCACCAATAGCGATAGGCCATGGAAGATCGGTAATATCGACGCTAATCATATCCATGGATACATTTCCCACCAAAGGACATTTAATCCCGCCAATAAGCACAGGTGTGCCGTTTGGCGCATGCCGAGGATAGCCGTCACCATAGCCTACAGCAATAGTGGCTATTACCGATGGACGTTCAGCCGTCCAATTAGCGGTATAGCCTACAGATTCGCCACAGGCAATTGAGCGAATTGATATAACAGCAGACTGAAAGTGCATTACCGGTTTCAACTGATCAGCATTTTTGTGCGGCTTAGCGAATGGCGAGGCACCGTAAAGCATATAACCGGGACGCTGCCAATTATCTTGGATAGAGGGCCAGCCAAGTATAGCGGCTGAATTTGTCAGGCTAATGAGATTAGGTTTAGCCTCAAGGCTATCAATTGCAGATTCAAAACGTTGCAATTGCTGATTCGTAAAATTACTGTCGAGATTATCGGCACAGGCAAAATGGGTGGCTAGAACAATATCATCTGCCACATTAGAGCTATCAGAAACTTGCTTATAAATAGATTTTAAATCTTCAGGTTGAAAACCAAGACGGTGCATTCCAGTATCTAGTTTAAGCCAGACGGTAATCGCTGTAGTTAATTGAGAACTTAATACTGCTTGAAGCTGATTATAATTTTCAAGCATTAGCCAAAATCCATGCTGCTCTGCTATTTCAACTTCATCTGCACTATGGGGCCCTTCAAGTAGGAGTATAGGTTGTTTGATATTTGCTTGACGCAACTCAAGAGCTTCTTCATTACAGGCAACCCCGAATGCCGGTGCCATATCAGCCAATGTTTGGGCGACATTAACCATGCCATGCCCATAGGCATTAGCTTTAACCATAGGCATACTTTTAGCCTTGGGAGCTAACCGTTGGGCCAAGGCGAAATTGGCTCGCAATGCCGAAGTATCAATAATCGCTGAAGTGGGTCTAGTCATGGTTACAAGCCATTAGTAATTAAATCGATTAGCGCTAAAAAGCGATTGCGCCGCTAGCCATATATCACCCACTTGGCCATCACCCACTGGCACAGAGTCAACGGCAATGACCGGCGCAATTTCTCTCGATGAGCTTGTGATCCATACTTCATCTGCATCGGCCACTTCTTGCATGCTAACCACACGCTCCTCAATGGCAATCTTGCCGTCATTGCGTAAAATATCGATTAGAATTTGGCGAGTAATCCCCGGTAATTTTTGATGATCCAAGGGCGGAGTAGCAATGGTTCCATTTTTAACAATAAAAGCATTGCATGAGCTCGCTTCGGTAAGCTCATTTTTGTCATTATAAAGCAGTGTTTCCTGATTACCCTGTTCAACACCCTGTTGATAGTGCAATACATTGCCCAATAGAGATGTCGATTTAATATCTCGTCGATCCCAGCGTATATCCCGAGCAGTAGACACAGTGTATGTCTTTGCAAGGGACTTATCCGCTACAGGGGCAGGGGGGATTTCAAAACAAAAGGCAAAAATAGTTGGAGTTATCTTATCGGGAAAACGATGAGCTCTTGTTTCATAGGCGCCACGGCTAATTTGAAGATAAATGCCTAAGTTTCCGGCGCCATTTTCTTGAATCAGTTTTAAGCAAAGCTCTAACCATTGTTTTTCCGTCCAGCCAGTAGAAATTCCAATGTCCTCAAGTCCCTGACTCATGCGCTTTAAATGAGGCAAAAAACCGACTAATTTTCCGCCATAGGAGGGCACTACCTCATAGACCCCATCGCCAAATAAAAAACCTCTATCAAGCGGTGAAATTTTAGCCTGTTCAATTGGCAGATACTGACCATTGAGGTATGCAATATTCATTAAGTTTCTCTTTCTATATATCTGAAAATGTTATCAGTGAGACAGTCTATACGCAAAGTAAATTAATTATTGCCTTCACTGTAGCAACAGATTTTGTGCCTGTTCTATGCCCATGGCCTTAAAACGTATTTTTCTTCCGGGCATAAGCTGGGCTAGTTTAACGATATCCGGCGAAAAAACCGACCCTATTTTTGGGTACCCACCTATGGTTTGACGATCACATAAAAGGATTATTGGTTGTCCATCCGCTGGAATCTGAATAGCGCCAAGGCAGATACCCTCCGAAAGCATGGCTTTGTTTGAATAGGCAAGAGCAGGTCCCTCGAGTCTATATCCCATGCGATCACTCAGTTGGGAAATAGTATATTCAGCATTAAAAAACTGATCTAGCTGTGATGTTTGAAATTCATGCTGTTGATAGCCTAGTAACATTCGAATCTCTGTTACCTCATTATCAAAAGTTGGTTTGTATTGCTCAGGCACCCTATGAATAGTGGTCGACGCTGTGGGTTCGCAGGGAAGAATATCTTCAGCTTTAAGTGGTTGACCCTTTTTATCTAACCCTCCAAGCCCCTCTCTAACCACTGTAGACGCGCTGCCAAAAATTAAAGGGCATTGAATGCCCCCAGCTACAGCCAAATAGGCACGACAACCCCCAGTGGCATAGCCGATATTAATTCGGTCCCCCGGCACTAGATTATGTGTACGCCAACCATCCACTGTATTGTCATTGATTTTTATCGGCACATTGGCGCCGGTAATGGCCACTTGAGTAGTGATATTTGACTCCAATACGAGCCCGCCAACTAATATTTCTAAGCAAGTCGCGGCATCTATATTTTCACAGAGTTTATTAGCCCAATTAAAAGAATATTTATCAAATGCACCGCCGGTTGTAATTCCAGCCTTATAAAAGCCATATCTGCCGGCATCTTGAATTAGGCTTAGCAGGCCCGGATTAATCACCTTGAGGCCGCTCATTGTTCAATGCTCGATATTGATTCGACTAATCCACCACGTTGTATAAATTCGTTTCGGTCAATCCCTTTGAAACTGACTTTATCACCCACATTAATTAGAGTGCTAGGTTTCTGACTAGGGTCAAACATTGGGCTCGGGCAAAGTCCAATTAGGTTCCAACCACCGGGGGATTGGGATGGATACACCGCAGTTTGACGATCGGCAATGGCCACAGCCCCTTTAGGTACACTGGTTCTGGGGGTGCTTAATCTTGGCATGGCAATTCGCGAATCGATTTCTCCAAGATAGGCAAATCCAGGAGCAAAGCCAATAGCATAAACGATATATTCAGTCTGCTGATGAAGCGCAATGACTTGATCGATGGTTAGATTGGCATGATCTGCCAGTCGCTGTAAATCTGGGCCTGATTCTTGACTGTAATAAACCGGTAGTTCAATACTTTTGCCAGCGCTTAAGACTTTGTTGGGTATTTCAGAGGCTATGCTATAAATTTCATTCTTAATGGTTAGATAATTAATTTCTAAAGGGTTGTAAACCACTAGAAGTGAATGATATGAGGGGACTAAATCAATTAATTTATGGGATAGTTTGTTTTTTAGCTGTTCTGATGTATTTGCAATAAGACGTGATGTTTTAGCGCAGGGTCGCTCTGAAAAATACACAATAACGCTATTCTCACTGGCTAAATTTACTCTGGGAAAGCCCTTATTCATGGTGCCAAAATAGCTTTAATTTGGCATATTTGTGCAACGGCCTCAGGGTTATCGCCATGGACGCAAAGGGTGTTTGCATTAAGTGATAATCGATTGCCATTAATAGTAGTTACAGAGCCATCCTGTTTTAGTTGTTTTACCTGAGCGAGCATACCCTTACTGTTAAGCATAGCACCTGACTGATGACGAGGAACAAGCGTGCCATTATCTTGATAGGCGCGGTCAGCAAATACCTCTAAGTAGAGGTTAAGCCCAAAAGCATTGGCTTCTTGCTGGTGGATATCAGTATCTGCAGTAGCTTGTAACATAAGCGAAGAGCAGGCTTTAGAATCGGCAATAGCGGCCATAACTGCACTGCGAAGATGACCATTTGTCATCATATCGTTATACAGTGCGCCATGGGGTTTTACATAACTAATACAGATATCATTGTTGCTCGCCACTTTTTCTAGCGACCCTATTTGATACTTTAGACAGGCCATTAAATCCGTTGCCGACATTGTCATAGATTGCCGACCAAAATTAAATTTATCAGGATAGCTAGGGTGGGCGCCAACAGCGACCATAGACTTTTTGGCGAGTAGCAAGGTTTTATTCATCAAGCTAAGATCGCCAGCATGAAAGCCACAGGCAATATTAGCCAAATCTATATGGGGCATGACCTGTGATTCAATAGTCAGGTTATCACTATTGGGTACTTCTCCTAAATCACAATTCAGTAATAGGTCCATTACAAATCACACCCACTTTTTATTGTTATACCCCTAACTTCTCGTTAATAAACGCCATCAGTTGGTCAGCTTGAATATGTTGGTTCTCACTTTGAGTACGGTCTCGGTATTCAATTTTACCGTCCTCTAGGCCGCGATCACCCACAACCAAACGATGGGGAATACCTATGAGTTCAATATCCGCAAGCATAGAGCCCAGGCGAGCCTTTTTCTCATCCATAAATAACACATCATAGCCGGCTGAAGTTAATTCTGAATACAGATCCTCACAGGCTTGCTTAACAGCATCTGATTTGTGCATATTAATGGGCACTAGGGCAATCTGAAAAGGCGCAATGGCCGCTGGCCAAATAATGCCATTTTCATCGTGATTCTGTTCAATAGCAGCGGCGACAATTCGACTGACGCCAATACCGTAGCAGCCCATGGTCATAGCCTGCTCTTTGCCCTGTTCATTAAGAATAGTGGCGTTCATAGCTGCACTGTATTTAGTGCCCAACTGAAATATATGGCCCACTTCAATGCCGCGTTTAATTTCCAAAACGCCTTTACCATCCGGGCTGGGGTCGCCAGCCACTACATTGCGAATATCAGCCTGTGTTTCAATGGTGCAATCAGTTCCCCAGTTGACACCAGTGAAGTGGTAGCCATCGCGATTGGCACCACAGACAAAGTCAGTAAGAGCGGCTGCGCTATGATCTACAATCAGCGGAATATTAAGATCGACCGGTCCCAAAGAGCCCACTGGGCACTTCAGTTGATCTACAATTTGTTGATCAGTGGCAAAGCAAAGCTCGGTGTCTAAACCCAGGGCATTTTGTGCCTTGATCTCATTAAGCTCATGGTCACCGCGAACAACCAAGCCTTGTAAAGTTTGATTGCCTTCATCGTCTTCAATACTAACAATCAATGTTTTTACCGTTTGTGTTGGCTCAATAGACAAGAATTTGCATACCTCATCAATGCTATGTGCATTGGGTGTTGCAACTTCCTGCTTTTGCTCGCTGGCCTTGGTACCTGTTTTGCTAGGCATTATTGCTTCAGCTTTTTCAATATTGGCGGCAAAATCGCTGTCAGTAGAAAAAACGATAGCGTCTTCACCAGAATCAGCTAAAACATGAAACTCATGGGAATGACTGCCGCCAATGCTACCCGTATCGGCCAATACAGCGCGAAATACCAAACCAGTGCGCTCAAAGATAGCGCTGTAGGTTTGGTACATCAGATCATAGGTTTGTTGCAGGCATTCACTATTGCTATGAAAGGAATAGGCATCTTTCATACAGAATTCACGGGTACGCATAACGCCAAATCGCGGGCGGCGCTCATCGCGAAATTTTGTTTGTATTTGATAGAAATTAGCGGGCAGTTGCTTATAACTGCTAATTTCATTGCGCACTAAATGGGTAATCACTTCCTCATGGGTGGGCCCCAAGCAAAATTCACGATCGTGTCTATCATGGATTCTAAGGAGTTCAGGGCCAAATTGTCCCCAGCGACCGGACTCTTGCCAAAGATCGGCCGGCTGAACCACAGGCATTATCAACTCCATAGCGCCTGCTTTATCCATTTCTTGGCGAACAATATTTTCAACTTTACGAAAAACCCGCAAACCCAGAGGTAACCATGAATAGAGCCCAGAGGCGACCTTGCGGACCATTCCCGCTCGCAACATTAGCTGATGGCTTATAACCTCTGCATCAGCAGGCGATTCTTTTTGTGTGGCAATCAAATATTGGCTAGCGCGCATAGTTCTTTTACACTTTAGTAGATTAAAACTTCAAGTAGGTTATTCTACGATGCTGAGCTGTTGTGGTACAGACCTAAGACATAATAAGGGGGCATTGGGTTTAAAATGTTTAAATTACATGAAAGATTAGATGAAGATTGCCTATTAGTAGGGCAGTTTGAGCTCTGTTTGTTGTTAATTAGTCGCGACGCAAACTATCCCTGGTTGATTTTGGTGCCAAAGCGCGAGGATATAACAGAAGTCTATCAGCTAAACGATGCTGATAGACAACAACTACTGCATGAGTCATGTGTTTTATCTGAAGCCATGAACGAGTTATTTGCGCCGGATAAACTCAATATTGCAGCCCTAGGTAATGTAGTGCCTCAGCTGCATATACATCATATTGCTCGCTATGAATCGGATCCAGCTTGGCCTAAACCCATATGGGGAGTGGTTGCCGCTGATGAGTATGATCCCGATATGCTCAGCGCTCGCTGTGAAAATCTCCGTCAGCGCCTAAAAGGCCGTGGATTGAGATAGAAAAAGAAATTCTTTTATCACCACCATCTAATATAATTTTGGGCATAGTTACCCACAATTTCAGCACAAACTACCAGTCTAGATACTCGCCAGATACGTTGGCTAGTGTATAATGCAACGCTTTTTAATTTGTAACACAAAACAAAATAAACTCTGGCGGGCTTAAATCGAGCACCCAAATTAACAATAAGGATTAACACAAATGCAACGAACAACCTATTGCGGGCTAGTGACAACCGCTCATCTCGAACAGGAGATCACCCTCTATGGCTGGGTCGATCGCCGTCGTGATCATGGTGGTGTAATTTTCCTCGATCTTCGTGATCGAGAGGGTATTGTTCAGGTGGTGTTTGATCCCGATGCCGGTGATTTTTTTGAGCAAGCTGATCGCGTTAGATCTGAATATGTATTGCAAGTTACTGGAAAGGTAAGGGCGCGCAGTGAGGCTACAGTAAACCCCAATATGGCTACTGGCGAAATTGAAGTCTATGGCACACAGCTAGAAATTTTAAATAGTGCGGCTACACCTCCCTTCCAGATGGACGAACATATTACTGTGGGTGAGGATGTTCGTCTCAAGCACAGATATATGGATTTGCGTCGCACAGAAATGCAAAATAGTTTGCGCTTTCGTTCCAAAATTACCAATTCAATTCGCAACTATCTCGATGAGAATGGGTTTTTAGATATAGAAACACCCATAATGACCCGAGCCACCCCAGAAGGCGCTCGAGATTATCTAATTCCATCGCGAACCCATCCGGGGCAGTTCTTTGCCATGCCCCAATCGCCACAACTATTTAAGCAATTGTTAATGGTGGCAGGGTTTGATCGTTATTATCAAATCGCCAAGTGCTTCCGCGATGAAGACCTGCGCGCTGATCGACAGCCAGAATTCACCCAGATTGATATCGAAGCATCATTTATTGATGAAGAAGAAATTATGTCGATCACAGAAACTATGATCAGTAATATTTTTGCTGAGCATAAAGGTGTGAAGTTCGATCAATTTCCACGCATGACCTATGCCGAAGCCATGGATCGCTATGGTTCCGATAAACCTGATCTTAGAATCCCTCTTGAGTTAGTCGAAATTAAAGACCTACTTAAAGATATCGAATTTAAAGTATTTGCTGGTCCAGCCAATGACCCTGCATGTCGCGTGACTGCCCTTAAAGTCCCGGGTGGTTCAGAGATATCGCGCAAACAGATTGATGACTACACTAAGTTTGTCGGCATTTATGGTGCCAAAGGCTTGGCTTGGATCAAAGTCAATGCCATTGAAAATGGTATCGATGGTTTGCAGTCGCCAATTATTAAGTTCCTTGGTGATGAAGTCACTATGAATATTATGCAGCGCCTAGATGCCAAAAACGGTGATATTGTGTTCTTTGGTGCCGATAAGTCTTCTGTGGTTTCTGAAGCCCTAGGTGCATTGCGCTGTAAAGTGGGTAATGATTTAGATCTCTACGCTTGTGACTGGGCGCCCATGTGGGTAGTCGATTTTCCCATGTTTGAAACCACTGATAGTGGCGCACTAACACCACTTCACCATCCATTTACTGCGCCTTCTTGTGATGCGCAAGCGCTTAAAGATAACCCTGAAGCAGCCTTATCCAAGGCCTATGATATGGTGCTAAATGGCGTAGAGCTTGGCGGTGGATCTATTCGTATCCATGATCAAAAGATGCAAGAAGTCGTATTTGATGTGCTTGGTATCGATGAAGCCGAGCAGCAGGAAAAATTTGGTTTCCTTCTGGATGCCCTTCAGTATGGTGCTCCACCCCATGGTGGTTTAGCCTTTGGTTTAGATCGATTGATTATGTTAATGGTAGGTGCGGAATCTATTCGCGATGTAATTGCCTTCCCTAAAACCCAATCGGCAGCCTGTTTAATGACCGATGCCCCGGGTAAAGTGGAAGTGGCCCAGCTTCGAGATTTAAATATCAAATTGCGCAACAAAGAAAAGCAAGAAAGCTAGAATTTTTTGGAGATAGCATATGGCAGGTCATAGTAAATGGGCCAATATAAAACACCGCAAAGCAGCACAGGATGCCAAGCGCGGTAAAGTATTTACCAAAATAATTCGAGAACTAGTGGTAGCTGCCAAAGCGGGCGGGCCAAATCCCGAGGATAACCCTCGACTTAGAGCCGCGGTTGATAAAGCACTGGGTTCTAATATGAAGCGCGATACTATCGACAAAGCAATCGCGCGCGGAGCAGGTGCTGGTGAAGGCGAAAATTACGATGAGATTACCTATGAAGGCTATGCCTCAGGCGGTATTGCAGTGCTTGTTGAGCGCATGACGGATAATCGCAATAGGACGGTGGGTGAAGTGCGACACACATTTGACAAACGCGGTGGAAATTTAGGAACCGATGGTTCTGTGGCCTACCTATTTAATCGTGTAGGCCAAATAAGCTATGGTCCCGATGTAGATGAAGACGCTTTAATGGATGCAGCACTTGAGTCTGGCGCAGAAGATATAAAGAGCCATGATGATGGTTCATTGGATGTAGAAACAAGCTTTGAAGATTTTTTACAGGTAAAAGATGGGCTTATTGCAGCAGGTTTTGAGCCGGCACATGCCGAGGTTACAATGATCGCTGATATTACTGTCCCATTAGATAAGGACTCTGCGGAAAAGTTACTGGGTATGATTGATAGTCTAGAAGATTTAGACGATGTACAAAATGTGTATACCAATGCAGATATATCCAACGATATAATGGAGCAGCTTTCTTAGTTGCCAAGCTATTATTACAAAAAAAATATAAAACTTAAACGAGTAATCAATAAAGGGGTTAAAAGATGAAAGTTATTAAAAAAACTAAAGACTATGTGATTTACCAAAAAAGTTCGGGTCGTTATGCCATCAAAGATGCAAATAAAAGCTGGGTAAATGCCGACGAAAAGATAAAAATCTTACTAGCCGAAAAGCTAATCAAGGCTGTGGTTCCTGCTCCAGCACCTAAAAAGGTTGAAGAAGCGCCAGTAGAAGAGGCTCCGGTAGCAGAAACTCCAGCTGAAGAAGCACCTGCAGAAGAGGCTCCAGCGGAAGAGGCTCCAGCGGAAGAGGCTCCAGCGGAAGAGGCTCCAGCGGAAGAGGCTCCAGCGGAAGAG
>MDTB01049169.1_pt1 | contig 32013 bp, 25 predicted proteins | sample 811161 | NCBI WGS metagenome assembly MDTB01 (sample SAMN05326650, study PRJNA326480) | marine metagenome | isolation source: seawater | place: Mediterranean Sea | collected 2009 | reverse complement strand
CATTGATTGTAAGTCTTTTTTATCACAATCTTTTCGAAGCTTCACCTTTAAAAAGCCTTTTTTAATTAAGCGAAATTGTTGAATTGTGAATAGGTGTAGGATTTCCATTCGAATGCAATTATTAAATTCATCATGGGTAATTTTCCCTTGACAAATTAAAGGTACTTTATCCGTTAAAGCATCCGCAAATTGATCATACGTATCATTAAAAAATGCAGTTTCTAAATGTCCACTGGGATCCTCCAAACGCATAAACGCAAAGCGTCCCCTTTTGCCCTTGATCACTCTAGTTGGTCCTTGTAATCCACAAACGTACACAATCCCCGAACCTAAATTTAAACTCTCTATGGTTTGAATATTTAGAAGTTTAAACTCCTCTTGATATTCATCCAATGGATGTCCCGTCAAGTAATAGCCGAGTGACTCTTTTTCCAAGAGTAATTTTTTATAAAATGAAATTGGTTTGACGGACACATAATCAAATTGATCCGGTTCATCTGACATTCCAGACAATAAATCCTGTTGGCCCTGAGCTTTTGCACTCATGTCATTCTCAGCCATCATCAATGCTTTATCGATTGAAGCCATTAACACACCTCGATCCTGGCCAAAACCATCCAATGCACCTGATCCAGCCAATGACTCTAGTGCGCGACGATTCACTTTTTTAAATAATCGACAACACATGTCTTTTAGATCTCTGTACTCACCATTTGCTCTTTCCTCAACAATTTGGTCCGACAATGCAGTCCCTAATCCTTTAATGGCAGCTAGTCCATATCCAATATTCTGATGATCAATGGGAGCAAATTTTGCCAAACTCTGGTTAACATTGGGTGGGTGTACAATCAAATCATTCTTCTCACAGTCTGCAATTAATGTGACGATTTTATCCGTATTATCTAATTCTGAAGATAATACCGCAGCCATAAATGCGGATGGATAATGTACTTTCAACCATGCTGTTTGGTATGTTAGTAACGCATACGCTGCTGAATGCGACTTATTAAAACCATACCCTGCAAATTTTTCAATTAAATCGAAAAGATCCGTGGCTGTTTGTTGATCTATTTCATTTTCAGAACAACCATCTAAAAATACTTGACGTTGTTTCGCCATTTCCTCGGGTTTTTTCTTCCCCATTGCGCGCCTTAGAAGATCTGCTGACCCTAGCGTATACCCAGCTAAATCTTGAGCAATCTTCATCACTTGCTCCTGATAAAGTATTACACCATAGGTATCATCTAACGTCTCGGATAATCCTGGGTGAAGATAAGTAATCCCTTTACGCTTATGTTTTCGATCGACGTACTCATCCACCATTCCAGATTGCAAAGGTCCAGGACGGTACAATGCGACCAGTGCGACCAGATCCTCAAATCGATCCGGCTTCAAACGCAATACTAATTCCTGCATTCCCTGTGATTCAAGCTGGAAAATGGCAATACTTGCTTTAGTTTGTAAATACTCAAAGGTTTTATCATCACTTAAAGAGATGTCGTTAATGGCAATGCTTTTATCGAAGTATGCCTTAATATATTTGACGGTCCAATCAATGATCGTCAACGTTCGTAGTCCTAAGAAGTCAAACTTCACAAGCCCCATTGTTTCAACATCATCTTTATCAAATTGAGTGACAGGTTGATGGGACTGTGCATCTTGATAAAGTGGTGTAAATGTATAAATAGGTCGTGGTGCAATGACAACACCACCAGCATGTTTACCCACATTACGAACAATGCCTTCTAGGCGAATCGCCAAATGAAATAATCGCGCAACATCAGGATCATTTTTGATTTGTTTTTCTAATCGCGGCTCTTGGTTAATTGCATCTTTCAGTGTGATACCCAATTCAAAAGGGATGAGCTTTGCTAACCCATCTACCACAGGGTACGGCATTCCAAGCACACGACCAACGTCTCGTATGACTGCTTTTGCAGCCATGGTACCAAACGTAATGATTTGAGATACTTTATCAGCTCCATAATGTTGAAACACATACTCAATTACTTGATCCCTTTTCTCCATACAAAAATCTATATCAAAGTCAGGCATTGATACCCGCATTGGGTTCAAAAATCGTTCAAACAAAAGACCATGATGAATCGGATCAAGATCTGTGATGGATAAAGCATATGCCACCATTGAGCCCGCACCAGACCCACGACCTGGACCAACAGGTACTTGATGATTTTTAGCCCATTGTATAAAGTCCGCTACAATCATAAAATAACTTGCAAAACCCATTTGAGCGATGATCTTCAATTCAAAATCTAGCCGTTCTTTGTAATTTTCATCGATTTGATGGATTCTCTTTTTCAAACCGGTAAAGGATAACTCTCTAAGGTATTCGTCATCCGATAGATCATTGTCGTATGTGAAGTTTGGTAAATGCGTTTCTCCTAAAGGCATTTCTAACACACACCGTTGGGCAATCGTTCGGGTATTCGTTAAAGCATCTGGAAAATCTTCAAATAATTCTTCCATTTGTGCTGATGATCTAAAAAATTGAGATGCGGTATAGCGATTTTTTGTATTAATTAGGAGCTCTCCACGATGAACACAAAAGCGCGCTTGTTGCGCCTCAAAATCTTCATCATTCAAAAAACAGATTGGATTGGTTGCTACCATCGGCAAATCATACTGTTCAGCCATCTGTATTGTTTTTTTGATATGAGCTGCTTCATTTTCAACTTTTATTTTGTGAAGCTCAAGAAAATATGAGTCCGGTGCAACATGAGACCAAAAATCCAAATACTGAGTTACATCCTTATCTCGCTGCTCCCGTGATGCCAACATCCAATCACTATACCAGCCACCAGATAAAATAATTAGATCTTTACAATTATCTTGGTTGAACCAACTGGTTTTAAAAAGAGGCGACGCATTATCTAAATAGGATTTTGTTAGCCATTGAGATAGCTGAAGATACCCATTCCAATTTTTACACAAAAAAGTAATTTGACCAATTTGACCATCATCATGCTGAACGTGTACATCTAATCCTATAATTGGTCGCACTCCAGCCTTTAAAGCGCGCTGATAAAACTTCAATGCACCATAAAAGTTACCAAAATCTGTCAACGCAACTGCTGACATTGATGGATCGTTGTTAACTTTTTCTATCAGTTCATTGAGTCGAATAATACCGTCTTCAATACTGTATTCGCTGTGTACTCTTAAGTGACAAAATTCATTCATAATAATGTGTTATTATACTTAAAATAATCGACCAATTGAACCTATGAATGTAGCTCTTCTTGGTCTATTTACAACTTCTAGACCATCAATGAACGCATCAACTGATGATCCTTTAACAAATGTAAAGCTTGAATCAAGAAAAAACTTATTTTTAGAAATGATACGCATCCCAATGCCCCCTCCAAAGGAAGTGGATGGGACGTCCACCATGGCTAATGGAGTCGTAAATTCATATTGTTCGTCAAATGTATGTTCCATGGTGCCCTGTAAATAAGTGAATGTACTTGGAGAAAGTCGTAACATTGCTCCTAACCTTCCAAAAATATAAGAATCAGACGTCATTACATAATAAGAGGAACTCGCACCTGAACCCTCTCCATTATATGTCACATCATGTGGAAATGCCGATAGGCCACACTCAACAAAATAATCGTATGTAGGCAACGATGCGATTGAACGAAATGGCATGTAGCCTATAGCAAAACGCGTATCAAATTCAGTCTCACCACCATGAGTAATATTGAGTGTATTGCCGTATGTTGTCTGAAAATTATCAGTAATTGTACGCGTGCCAACACCACCAGAGTAGTAAAGATCTGATAAAACAATGTTGCAAACCATCACCAAAATGACCTTTGAGATAATGCGTTGGCTTTTTACTAAACTATCAACTATTATCATCGTTCATACCTCAAAACATACCACCAATCGAGGCAATAAAAGTTGATCTTCTCGGACTATTAGACACTTTGAGTGGATCACCATAATTTTCAGCGTATGCATCAAATGAACCTCCGAAAACATAAGTGTAGCTTGTGTCATAAAACAAACGCTTATTTAGCATGACTCTGACACCAACACCTCCACCATAAGCAGTTGATTCAATGTCAATTGGATCACCAAATCGAGAATATGGAGTAAAAGAAAATGTTTCATCGAATCCATGCTCAATTGCACCATGTACATATACGTAGGTCTGATCAATAAGACAGAACATTGTACCGATCCTTCCAAAGGCATATGCATCAGAGGACATTTCAGTGACAGCAGAATTTTCCTCTGAACCATTTGGATATTTGCCAAAATAAGCCATATCCTGCGGTAGGTAAGATAACCCAAGTTCAGCAAAATAATTAAATTTCTTTAAATTCGATGACATATAACCAAGTCCCAGCCTACTTTCAAATACTGTTTCACCTCCGTTAATATCACGAAGCACATTGAGTGTATATTGCAAATTGTCCGTAAACGACTTAGCTCCGACACCTCCAGTAACATATAGATTGGAGTAAGCAAAGTTGATTAGTAGTAATAATGTGATCTTTGAAAAAAGATTAAACCATCTTCGAATCATTTAAATTACCCAACTTTCGAATGAGAACCTAGCCAAACATATGACCAATGGATGCGACAAATACACCTAATGTTGGCTTTGATTTTAGGGTATCAGAACCTACAGTTGCATCATTTTCACTTGTTTGAAGATATAGATAATTGAAGTCATAGAAACCTGTTTTACCAGCAAAAGCTCTGATTCCTAAACCAGCACCCATACCAGATGAGCTCATCGAGTCCTTAGCGAGAGTTGTGGATCCTGTAATCGAGTAATCGGTACTTAAATCTACTACGTATACCCCTTGTACATATGGAAATACGTTATCAGCAGCTCTAAACATTGAACCCGCTCTAAAATAAATAGAATCCTTGTTGGAAGCAGTGTATGTTGATGAGTAAGAACCCGAACCCGTTAATCCAACAGTCGCATACTCCGAATCCTTTGTCATAATGTCCATACCAAACTCTCCAAAATACCCCATACTTGAAAAATTAACGGGATCGATTTTGGGTTGATAGCCAATCGCGATACGAATGTCTGTTGACAGCTCACCACTATTCGCATCTATTGTTTGGTTGGTCGTATCAGTAGAAAAGGTAACGTCATCGGAAAAAGAGGCCATACCAAGCCCACCTAACACGTACATGCCAGCAGATGCGTAGCCAAATACACACACAATAATCGTCTTTAATAAACCCATACAAATCCCCCACCTTAGATCCATTATACTTTAATGATCTCAAATATCTAGTTTTAAAGAATCGGCAAGTATTCTTTTAATTGGACCAAATGATACTCTATGAATCTTAGAAGGCTTTAATGATTTTAATCGCCTCATATGATCAGCAGTAGGATAGCCTTTATGAGAGGCAAATTGATAACCAGGATATATTCGATCATACCCAATCATCATTTGATCTCTTATGACTTTAGCCACAATGGATGCCGCAGCAATGCTCCTCACGTTTTGGTCCCCCTTGATACATGCAGTTGACGGGTATTGCCATTTTGGAAGCTGGTTTCCATCAACGTATACATGAGAAATATTTGCTGATAATTTATCTACGGATTGTTTCATTGCTAACAAGGACGCTTGCAAAATATTGATACGGTCAATCACACTTGCTTCCACAATGCTTACTGACCATTGGACGCTATGCTGCATTATATGAGCGAATGCTTTGTTACGTTGAATATTAGAGCATAATTTCGAGTCGCGGTACTCAAAGTCATCTTCAGACGACACAATGACAGCGGCAGCAACAACCGGTCCAGCAAGAGGACCTCTACCTACTTCATCAACTCCAACAATCATAACCAAAAATTCAATAGTTTAAATGAATCAAAAATTAACATTTCCTTAATGTTAAAAATGATAAAATACTATAAGAAGAAGGTATATACAATGATAAAAACAATTACAAATTGGTTACTTTGGGTAGGAGAATTCCTAACCTATTCTTTTGGTACTAGTCCGCATGTACATGCAATTAGAATGTTTTACATTAACCATACAGAAATCAGTACTACAATTGTTAACCTATTTTTGTCCTATTTAATGGGAAAACATCAAGGAAACCTTGATACACTTTACCAAGGTTTACTAGGCATCATTAATACCCATGAGATGCAAAATATTCTAAATAATCCAAAGAATGAATACCTAAAAGAGGTCATGTATACGCTTACATCGACTATCGGTTTAATGTTAAATAAAAATGAAATACAATGGAAAAGTAATAAAAGCGTCATTCAAAATGTTTTTCATGAACATGAAAACGGTGAAAACTATAAACTCTTTTTCGATGCTATTGAAAACCTCTCAAATGATACAGATGTTGAAAATGCGTTACACATACTGAAAACAATATCTCGATATTCAATTAGAAACCTTCCTAGGGACACAGTCGAAGAAGAATTCATCTATGATTTTTTAAAAACAAACCGAAGAGTTGTGAGCACCCTTCATGACACTGAGTCAGCTAAATTATTTATTGATTATTTGAAACCCCTCACTGCTATGGATGAAATATATTCTACGGTGAAAATTGCATTTAGAGATAATGAAGTTCCTCCAACAGGCGTTCAACAAGTACTTGATATTCTATTGAAATCTAAAAAAACGCATGCTAGCTGGTTCAATCAATTACAGTTATTAATAAAAGATTTGATATCACATGAAGAAAGTCAGACCTTTAATTTCTTTAGGCTCACGCAAGGAATCGCTCAAAATATTTCATTGAACGATGCTACATTACAAAAAATCATACAAGTAATTGCAGAATGTGCAGAATATCAAAACCCTGTTACCAATCAGGACCTTAAAGAAGCCAATCTTGATGAATTTCATTTAAATAATTTAAAATTTTATTCCTGGGAGACAAGACAAGATATTATTAAGAAACTAAAAGCAAACGGCGCGTCTGCAACACGGCTATCCCTTGAATTTAATCAAAATGAGCTATTAAGCGCTGGATATTCGTATGCGGATTTACAGCGTAATTACAGCGAAGTACACCTTTTCACCCAAATTTCTAGATTGGCATACCATATGTCGGATTCCATGCAAGATACCGAGCTTCGTCATGTATTAAAAATGATTTCTGAAGATTTTTACATCGGGTTACAAGGCATTGATGAAAATATTGAGAGCAATGATTACATCCAAGACTATTTGATTAAATCAATAGTGGTCGGCATTGTAGTATATTTTGGATTATTCTTAACTGCATGTATCTTAGCCGGTACTGGGGCATATGCATTACCTTTCATTTTATTTTCAAGCTTTCTTTTGACTGCCTTTATCATTATTGGAATGAATTATTTCTTTTCAAACGTACATGATGAAAAAATTTCACAAGAGCTTAAGTTATTAAACGATGAACAAGATCAGGCAGTACAATTGATACTCGAAGAAGATTATGAAAAGTACTCTAAATTCCTTATTGGACCAATCATAAAAGAAGTAAGCAATGTTTTAGTTTTCATAGAAGAAATTTCCCTTAAAATTTTCAAAGCATTATTAGTTGGAGCACTGGCAGGCATCGTGTGCGTTAGCCTCATTGGCATTTTAACATATGCATCTGTTCCAATTGCATTGGCGGCAATGTCCAGTATTGCAGTAACTTGCGTATTATTTAGTGTTATTGCGCTTACAACATACTTTTTAGAAAGTAAGAATACCACATCACTTGAAAATCGATCTCCAATAGAAAATGATGATTTATCAGTGAATCAGCACATAGAATATGAAATAAATTCCCTCGAAGTTACAACTAATATTAGCGTGATACTAATTTCTGCTGCGATTGGAATTGGAATCATAGGTTTAATAAGCTACTTCGGTTTACCAATCATTGCTGCGCTATCGACAGGTATTTTAGCCACTGCATTGACATATACTACATTTAAAATCATCCATCAAAAATTTAAAAAAGAATGTGAAAATACGATTCAGTTTAATGTTGAAGATGAAATATTACCCCTCTCAAAAGATAATAATGAAAGAAATGCATCATCCTCGAATGCAATCGTTTTAGAGGAACATACCCCGCCATCAGATGATCCAATAATTTTTGATGTCGCAAGGGATCTTGAAGTATTTGTAGGACGTGATATTGCAAATATGCAAACTGGAAACCTCATACTTTATCTACCATTAATTTCAGATTTTTTGTTTGCACTAGGCACTAATGTAGATTACGAGGATTTCCTTGATCACTTTGATTCTTCTGCTTCAAGTAGTACACGAGTAAAAACAGTATTTATTGAAGCCATCATGAAAACCCTACCATTTTTAAATTCATTTGATTCCAGCGAAAATAATGTTCACGTATTAAAAGATGCGTGGTTAGAGGTTGTAGAAGAGTTTCAAGAACGTCAATATGATGATATAGCTAATACAGAAGATTTTAAAAAACTACAGAGTTTATCCCAAAGCATTCATAATATTTTTGCAAAATCACCCCCTAACCTTCGAACTGTTTTGAGTGAAGCAATCTTGGAAGCTGCCCATTATTACGAAAAACACATTTTTGATTCTCAAATAATGATTCAATGTGTTGCTAAAATAAAACAATGTTTCAACTTAGAGTTTGACCATGAAGCAACAGGTACATTCCTTATGAATCCAGAGCATGATAATCCTGTGGAATTTTTGGATTCATTCATCCTACAGTTAGAAATATGGGCAAAGAAAGATAGAGAGCGCTATAAAGGGTTACTTTATACCATTGCAAATATCAAAGAGCAAAAGGTCATTGATGATAAACATTGGTTGGCATTCATCACGCAAACAACATCCTTTTTTCGTGATAATATTAGGGATGACTTAGAGCATCGACACATTGTTGAAGCACATTTAACCCAAATCATAACCATGTTAGAGATGCTTCGCTTAACTGAAAAACGAAGTGTTGATTTTCACAATACATACCAGAAAGATATAATAGAAAAATTTAAGAAACTTATTCCAATAATACAGTTGTTGATATTTATAGTCTTCTCAACAATATTAATTACTGCACCCGTTGCTCAGCCCCTGTTGATTGGCTTAGTAGTAGTAAGTGGTTTGTACTTTTTACTCTTATCAACATTATCAAACATTCTTACTCCAGCTGTTTCAAATAATACTTCAAGTACAGAAAAACAGCTTAATCATGTGAGTGAATTTTTGAATAATCAAGATCAACATCCCAGGTCTTACATGATCTCTAGATATGTCAATTCTAGAATTTTATGTGTTGAAGCATTTAAAGGGGAAATCAAAAAACATTATCGTTTATTTAAAATTGTTTTTGCTGCCTCTGTTGCGATTTCGATCATTGCGATACTAGCTCTTTCAAGCTTTAATTCAGGACTGATCTTCCTTCCATTAATCATTGTACTGGTTGCTGTTGTATCAGATGTTGTCTTGCAAAAAGATTGGCGAAAAAGTTACTCCAATGTAGACCCTATTACAATTTTGTCGAACACTCATACTCAAAGTGAAACGATTGCACCACAAAGACAACCTCACATCTCAATTACTCGTTTACAGGATACACGAGGACAAGAAGATACTTACTCCCAAGATGATGGGGCTCCATTTTTTCACCTCCCAAGTACAATCTCCAGAGATCGCTAGTACTATTGATAAAACCTATAAATTCATATACATTTAGCGTATGGAAGGTGCTAAGGAATTTACGATATGGATTAATCTGTATCATGTAAAAAAACAAATCACCTCGATACTGTGTTTGGAAAACAATGAAATTGGCCAACAAAAAGCTTCCCTAATTAAAAATCAACTAAAAGCAGAATTTGCATCCTTCATGGACGCGTTCGTCACATACTCTTCTGACGACTTATTTGATGAGATAGATAGCGCCATTGAAAGTTTAGAACCCATTAGTGATGAATTAATCAATGAGGAAAATCTTCAAGATAAATATAATGTATATCTGTCTCAGTTAGATAAATTTGATGATTTTTATGAAGAAGCTTGGAACTCTCCCGCCTTAGATAAAGAGAGCCGAAGCCCCATTGTTGCAAATGCTCATAATTTAGTAGGATCAGCATTTACAAATTTGAGTGGCTCAAACTCAACCTTTGTTTTAACTTATTTTAAAGACCTTGATAAGTCACTTGCTTTTTTAACTTTCTTCGTTGTTCACGCGCTTCATGCAACCTTTAAAGATCTATACCATGTTTTAAATTTTGAAAATTTTAAACAACAATTACCCAGTGGCCAGTCTGGAATTGAAACAATGAAACAAGCCATGTCTGTCAACGAAGTCTCAAAAGTTGCTAAGGTTTTAAATGATCAAAATTCAAAAGAAGAATACATTGCAAGATTAGATCACGAGCCATTCATTAATAATTCATTGGTCTTTTTAATCATGATGCTTCTATGCCATAGGAGTGAACATTATGCCCTTACTGGATCGGATGATAGTTTCGAATTTCATTGGGAGAACACTGCAGATGCAATCGTAAGTGCACTTCAACTCAATAATGATGATTTTATTGTTTCAGAACAAATCTCTCATCAAGAAGCTTTTCGAGATGATGTACTCGAGATTACAAAAAAAGTTTGCACTAACCCACTATTTCTCATTAAGTACGCATACGATTATGTGATATTCCCATTTGTACGACTCGTCGTTTTCCCACCAGAAAGTCAAAGCATTGGCTCTTATGCAGTATGGAAGAACCTATCACCTTCCGGACGGTATAAATGTTTGCGTTATATTTTTCAATGGTTACTACAAACAAAAAACATTCCGATCAATGATTTTAAAATATATCATCGCGCATTAGACCCTCCTCTAACGTCCATTACTCGTTCTAATGATAGAGTCGAGCTGGTTGATAATATCGTACGTTTTTTTGATTCGATGCCCATAGAATTTATTACAACCGTTGTGCCTTTACACGACTTTTTGGAAGAGGGTTATATCGAACAAGGTGCGATTCATTTACAAGATATTTTAAAAAATATTAAGCATCCCTCTAAGTTTGAGTATTTACTAAAACTTATCTCTCTTATTTTTAAACACGGCAAAGAAGCCTATAACCTCACATCAATTTATAGACGATTATTAGAGTCCATTGACATTGATTATGATGAGGCTAGCAATTTATCGTTGAATCTTTCTTCTGTACATGAAGCAAAACTAAATCGAACCCATCCATACTTTTTCCATATTGCAACAAACCTCTTATTTGCACCATGGATGAGCATTTATGCTTTCAAATGGTATGAACAGTTTTTGATGATCATTAGGCCAGAACATGTTGATTTTTCTATTGACTCATCTACAAAAGTTCGATTACTTGTACACTCCAATTTTCAATCGGTGACAGATTCAACTGATAACATATCAATGCTGCAATCCATACGAGAAGAAATTTCAAATACACGCTATTTGATTGATTCTATGGGTGATCATTTTTTAAGTGCAATTCCTGGAGAAAACCCAAATATTTCATTTTTTAATAAGATTGATAGAATAATCAATATTTCATTACAAGCAGGTGGTATTTCAGCAGAGAAAATATTAAATATACTTCCTATCGAGCATCTTTTTGAGAGCGAACAGGATCAATATACGTGGGCAATACACATTGAAAATTTCTTAAGGTGCGATGATTCTCAAGAAAGATTAAGAATCATTCATCAAATGATTTTAGATGTGATCACCAATGGTAGAGAAGCATTTCAAATCAATGCCGTTTATAGACGGCTGACTCACCCTACAATTTCTGAAGAATTAATTACCGTTCATAGTACTTTTCATCGCACACAAATAGAGCAAGCACCCTCTTCCTTACTCGATCTATCCAACAAAGTCCTTTTTGGCCCATGGATAACAATTTTGATGTATGAACATCTTGTTCACTTTTTCAATTACATCCATCCAGAATTACCAGAAAATAACATTTACCAAGAATTTAGAGATGAGGCCCTTCTTCAAGCAAACTCATTATTTATCGACGAAAATAATCCTCTATTGAATGAAACACGCAGCCTCTTAAAGCTATTTGATATATTAGGTGAGAAATTCTTAGGCTCTTTGCAGAACTCTGACAACATCTGGGATAACGAAGTTGATAAAATCAAACAAATCTTAGATGTTGCCGTTCAATCACTGGACGAAAAAGTAAGAAATACTGATCCTTTAGCGTCTGATCATGGACAACATTCCTTTTTGAGTGATCAACGCCTATCCAATGTGTTTAAAACAACCATTGCATTTTTAAGACTTATTGATAACACCATGGCGGATCGACCAACACCATATAATACAGAACAAAGTTCGATGATCTCTCACGCAAAATACTCTTTAGAGAAAATCACCTACTCTTTCGCCCTTATTATTGCGATGATTATGATCGCGTTATTATTTACATTACATTGTTTCAATACATTTGCGTTATTGGGTGGACTATGCCTGTCGATGTATTTGGTATGGGAATTATTTCGAATACATTTTAGAACATTCTTCAACTTGGATATTACAAACGACATTGAGACCCTTTCAAAATCCATCCACGAACTCAATGTGATCAATGAAGAATCTTTAGATAATTTCATGGCAAATATTAAATATTTCCCTTCCTTAGAAGCTGATATCTGTGCTGGAGTTTACGCCTTCACTCTCACAATCTCATTTGCATTTCCACTTGCTGCAATGTACTTTGGAGCATACCAACCCTTGATGTGGATCATCCCAATAATATCCATAGGGATTTTAAGCTGGCTACACCCTGAAAAGGTTACAAAGCTTGAAAATAATGGTTTTTTCTATCAAAATAATAGGGAATTAAATATAAACCCACAAACTGAGGATGTTAATTTTGGATACTAACCATTCATGGATCTTTGTTGTTGCTGATGATGAAAACCATGATACATATGCTGACTATTTTATAAAACAGCTGAAAGAAAACCACATTGATGTTGGAGTCGAAGGACTATCCAGCTCCCAAAACGAAATAACCTCTACACAAAAACAGCATGCAAAAAATGAGAACGCACTCTCTATTAAGAAATTTTTTGGCCACGATGCATTGTCAGAATTTTTAAACAATCAATTAGAGCGAAAACCAAATATTGTCGTATTAATAGGACCTTCGCCTAAAAACTTACCTATTGCCAAAAAAGCGCATACTCTAAATATCCCAGTCATTTATTTTATACCACCTCAAATCTGTACATTAAATAAAAGTAAAATCAATGCATTAAAGAAGTATTGCACTCATATCATTTGCTTATACAATTTTGAGACTCAGTTATTTAAAGAACATGGAATTGATGCCGTAACCACTGCTCATCCTCTTTTCGAAACAGTCATAGCATCCGAACAATACGAGAATGGACAAATTGCTATACATCCAGGTTTCAAACAGTCTGAAATAAATATGTGTCTTCCAACGATTCTTAATGCTATCGAGCGGATTAAAGCTGTCCATCCTCAATGCACTTTTTCTATCATCGTTGCAAAGCCAAGACTGAAATCTGTCATCCAACGTTGTCTTCTTGACCATCCGGATTTGAAATGTGACTTAATTGAACATAATATTCAAGATCATTTAAAACAATGCCATCTTGCTATCGTGATAAATAATTCAATGACCGTTCCATTGACACTCATGACAACCCCTATGATCGTTGTACATCGTGAATCTTGGTTCTCAAAAGTACTTTCAACTAAAATAAACAAAGTGAAGCACTTTGCATTACCTAATCGTATAGCAAATAAAACAATCGTTCCTGAACTCTTACAAGATAAAATGCATGCCAATCAAATATCTAAGCACGCTTTAAAACTTCTTGAAAATCCAAAAAACACACAAAGCGTCATACGTTTACTTGAGAATATTCGCAAAAATTTAAGTAAGGTACACGAAAAACCATTACCCACTCTTATAAAATCCCTATTATCATGAAGTTTAATAAAATAATGTGTATTTCAGACTTGCATCTTAGTGAAGAAGCAACAGTACTGAATGAAAACTTTCTAGCGTTAATGGGTCGTATCCCTGAAAGCTATGAAGCTCTCTTTATTTTAGGAGACCTTTTCGATTGGTGGCCCGGTGATGATGCAATTAATGCATACTACAAAACCATTGCTAGTGCTCTAAGAGCACTTCACTGTCCGGTCTTTTTTTTACCAGGAAATAGAGACTATTTACCTAATAAAAAGTGGCTCAAACTTGCAAATGCTAGTCGGTTACCCGATACCCATAGTATTTTGGTAGCTAATAAAAAAGTAACGTTTTTACACGGTGATGAATTGTGTACAGAAGATGTGGGATATCAAAAGCTAAGAAAAATCACACGTAAATATTGGTTGCAATGGCTATACCAAAAAATCCCTTTATCTCTTAAAAACAAAATAGCAAAACAATTTAATCGATCAAGTCTTAAGAAAAAGCCTGTTTCAAATAGAGTCTATGCTCCTGTTGAAAGTGCAATTAATCAAATTGTTAAGCAAGAACAATGTGATATTCTAGTTCATGGTCATATTCATCAGGTAGGTATTTACCCAAAGAATAGCTATACCAGAGTTGTTCTACCAGATTGGCGCCCAAATCATTACCAATCATTGACTATTACAAAAGAGAGGATAGTTCTCAACTGAGTTGTCATTGCTCGTATTTGCATGCTCCTCAACATCATTTTCTGATTCATCTTTAATCCGTATCATATCATCTGATTTTAAGGGGTGTAATTGAATTGGAGTTTGAGCTTTAGGACTTAAACAATTTAAGGCAGACTCACAGAACATTGCAAAATAGATCGAGGTTGCAGGAACAACAAGCGCACATTGTAAAGCAAAAGGTAAACCTACTAACCAAATTATAACCTGGCCATATGAGCATAAAATACTCAATGTTAAGGCAAAAATTAGAATTAAAGTGGTACTTAAGGATGCTTCGCTCAAAGAATCAATGATCTTATCGAACACAGTGATGGTTCTTATAGGCTTCTTATCGTTTCGTCCAATATACTGATTAAAACAACTAATCATATAAATTGCACCACCGCAAAAGAAGGTAATCACACCTTGTAGTCCAGTAAGTACAATCTTCACTACTAAAGGACAGTTTGCAAATATGGTACCAAGGTAGGTTCCTGAAAAAATGATTGCTAACTCATGTGGAAGGCGCCACGCCAACATCATATTGAATTTTACAGCAGCGATCATTACAAGCGTCCAGCATAAAAATGTCAGAACGTTTCTAAACGTTACGTATTGCAACAATGCATTACCAAACCCTTCAGATTCAACTTCAATTAAGAATAATCGATGGGCACGATGAAAATATTCTAAACATTTCTTTAAAAAAGGCAGTGTCATCACATAAGCTGCATAACCTGCTGAAACACCACCTAAGCCTGCGATCATAAAAGTAATGGCTGGACTCATGACAATATTAGGAATCAACATAAAAATAGACGAGAAGCCAACAACAGCACCATATAAGCCAGATATGCTGTTACCAATAAGAATGTTGGCGTAACCAATGGTATCGGCAATATCATCAAGGTTCTTTTGGACATCTTTAACCGGAAAAAGTTTTAACTCATTCATTTTCACATAATATTTAATCTTAGCGTTTAGTTTTTGATTTAACTCCGGATCAATATTGTCATGGTTAGATAGTTTGTTAAAAAATTGATTTTCTTTTACCAATACTTCAAGAGTGTGTTGCGCATCATAATTATCATTCAAACGTTTTGAATAATAACTAAACATGTTATTAAGGATACTTTTATTATTAAGAAGGAAATGAAACCACTCCCCAAAATCTTCTCCTAATGTATCTAGTTCAATAGAGGATTTAAGATATTCTTGGTAATCTTCAACTCTTTCCAATTTATGATTAGGATCTTTTTGATACATCTTTAGTAATTCTCTATTGATGATTAACCCCCATATTGTGAAAACAGTTTGTACCTTCCATGAATCAATTGCATTGCCGCTTAATTCATAAGGAGTTTGATCAAAACTAATATCCAGCTCTCTAGTTGCCAAAATAATGGATCGCTTTATTTTGTAATGAAATTTATTTGGTCCAATTGCATTGCTTTTTAGTGTTTTTTGCTGATAAACAAAAATATATCCAACAATAGTTGCAACACTGATCAAAGATGTAAAAGCAACGCTAAACCCACATGCAATCAAAATAGGCCATAAGATCCCAGCTTGTGCTACTGAGAAGAAAAACAACATCAAAAATCCAAGATCAAAGAGGGACGAATTTGTAGGTTTATTGCTAGTATTTAATTGTCGAGGCATTTGGGAACTCCAATTTATTTAAATAAAGACTAACTTTGTAGTAATTTTATTGATTTAATACTATCATACTTAATGAAATTTTGCAAAACAAATCGGTGTTAATGTGTATAGTAAATTTGCAAAGAAAAGAATTCCTTTTTTGCTTTCAATTGGTCAAATATCCTCAATGACCCTTTTATCGAGGATTGGTGGGTTTGCAAGGGACATGGTCCTTGCAAATACTTTTGGCGCTTCTTTATATTTAGATGCATTTCTTATTGCATTTAAAATACCAAATTTCATGAGAAGAATATTTGCAGAAGGGGCTTTTTCTCAAGCATTTGTTCCGATATTTTCTGAAATACAGAAAGACGATCAAACAGCACACCAATTCATATCACAGGCAGCAGGATGTCTTATCGTTACACTGATGGCCATCATTTCATACACTGTGATTTTTCCAAAGTCTGTGATTAGTCTCTTTGCATATGGTTTAGTTGATGATCCTGCCACCCTTAACTTAACAGCAGGCCTACTGCAATGGACCATGCCTTACTTAGGATTTATTGCGCTAGTGACACTTTATGGCACGGTTAATAATTGTAGGGGACAGTTTGCAGCAACTGCAGCAGCTCCGATATTATTAAACCTCGCAATGATTTGTGGCGCCATTTTTAGTCACAAAATGACTCCACAGATTTTTGGTTTAGCATACGCCATACCCGTTGCAGGACTATTACAACTTAGTTTAGTTCTTTTCTACTTCCGAGGGAGAATTGATTTACCTCGACCAAACTTCAAGTCAGAAAAAATTAGACAATTTTTAAAGGCCTTCTCCATCATTGTTGGTGGTTCAATTGTAGCGCAACTTAATTTAGTCATTGACACTCTGTTTGCTTCCTTCTTACCAACTGGCAGTATTTCGTGGCTTTACTATGCAGATCGCCTTATTAATATGCCCATTGGAATAATCGCTGTATCCGTTGCAACATTACTTCTACCAAAACTTTCACAATCTATTTCCGACAAAAACACCCAACAGCTTGAAGAGCGAATTTCCTGGGCGCTTAGATTAACTTATTCTGGCATGTTACCATGTGTTCTCATTATTAGCCTTCTTGGTATACCAATGATCACAACCATCTATTTACATGGATCGTATAGTATTAACGATGCAATCATGACTCATAAAGCTCTATTGGCAATGAATTTTGGACTTCCTGCAATAATGTTTAATAAGATCTTTATGATCATTTTCTTTGCGCATAAAAAACTTAAAACACCAACCATCATTGCATTATTAAATGGTGCAATATCCGTTTCTTTAAATATGCTTTTAATTCCACATTATGGACATGTGGCACTTGCTTTATCATTAAGTATTTCAGCGTGGTGCCAATTCTTGCTCCTTTCTTTCTGGAGTTACAGGAATGGTTGGCTTCATTTTAATTTGAAAGCACTATTACCATGGACAAAACTTACCATGATATGCTTATTTATATGTATGCTTTTAAATTTCATTACCCCTGATATCCATTGGTGGATGAACGTCAGTATCTTCACACGTTGCGAAATGTTCATCTCAATGGCAACATTTATACTTGCTATATTTTTCTTATTTTTAAAAAAACTTAAACTACTTGAACAAATTCTCTTATGAAAATTCATCGCCATCCAACTTTTATAAAAAAAGGTGCCGTTTTAATTGGTAATTACGACGGCGTACATATTGGTCATCAACAATTAATTTTTGACGCAAAAAAACACTCATCTCACATTACACTCGTGACCTTTGATCCAAATCCTAAAGATTACTTTGGCCAGCCTTTTACATATATTCAAACCATGTACGATAAACTGTTAGCACTCAAATCCTTCGGTGTTGATCAGGTCATTATTTTGCCATTTAATCATGAATTATCTCAATTATCTTCTGATCAGTTTGAAAAAGATATTATTGCGCCCCTTCAACCTGAGGTACTGGTTGTAGGAGAGGACTTTCGCTACGGAAGAAAACGAGCAGGTGATATTACATCTTTACAAAAAAGATTTAATGTTCATGTACCAAAAGATGTCATGTATGAGGACACCAAAGTCAGTAGTACATTTTGCAGGCAACTATTAGAGGATGGTAATGTCGACCTCGCCAATCATCTATTTGGTAGGCCATTTCATATTAGTGGTAGAGTCAGACACGGCCAGCACCTTGGTCGCACCCTAGGTTATCCAACAGCAAACTTGCATGCGCCTCATTACCCATTATCTGGTATTTATGCTGGCCATACTATTTTACCTGATCAATCGTGCCACCTATCAGCAATTAGCATAGGATACCGTCCAATGGCGCCAGTACCACATGGTATGCTTGAAGCACATCTTTTAGATTATGATGGTGATCTTTATGGACAACGCATTCATGTTCTTTTCTTTAAGAAAATTAGAGATCAAATCAAATTAGAAAACTTTGATGCACTTAAGATTCAGATGGACAAAGATGTTGAAAACATCAGAGATTTTTTCAAAAAGCCGACAATTTTTTCAAATTAGTCTAAACTTAACGCATGGTTACCTTACTTAGCTTAGTTTTTTCATCAATGTTCATTTTTTGGGTCATTTCTCAATGTGTCAAAAATCCTGGAATTGTTGATATATATTGGCCATTTGCTTTTGTTTTAATAGCATTTTATTTCTGGACCATCAATCCTAATCCAAGCATTTATAATTTATTAGCAAAACTATGTATTTTGTCATGGGGATTTAGATTATTCACATTTTTACTAATTACTAGAGTTTTGCCGTACCATGTTGAAAAAAGATACGATAAATTATTGAAATCAAAATATTATTCATTTCCGATTCAAATGCTTTTTCAGTTTTTAACACAAGTATGCCTTATTCTAATTATTGCAACACCAATCTATTTCATTACCAGTCAACCCATCACTGAGCTTACTATTTTGTTCATTGTTGGTATCAGTCTCTCTATCATTGGTATTATTGGAGAAACAATTACTGATTTTCAGCTATTTTGGTATAGAGAAAACGATGTAGAACACGTCTGTAAAGTTGGACTATGGCGCTACTCTCGTCACCCAAATTACTTCTTTGATTGCCTTGTATGGTTCGGATTTAGTCTTATCGCAATGAATGTAGAGTATGGGTATATTGCACTTGTTTCACCTCTGATGCTGCTTTATATTATGCTCGTTATTACAATTCCAGTCACAGAATCATACTCATTAGCAAAACGTCCAAAAGAATATTTGAGATATCAAAAAGAAACATCTAAAATTGTACCATGGTTTAGGAGTCATTAAATGTTAACAATGTTTATTAAAGGTTTAGCAATTTTTTTAGTCATCGACATTCTCTGGATAAAATTCGTGGCTTATCCTCTATATCAAAAAGCCATTGGAAAGTTTCTAAACCCGCTGATGTCTGATCCTTCATTATTAATTGCCGCATTTGGTGTGTACATACTTCTTGTTCTGGGTATTGTTGTATTTGTAATGCCTTTAACAAAAGATATGAATTATTTACATTCCGGTCTTTATGGTGGACTCTACGGACTCATCGCATATGGTGTATTTGCATTGACAAATTATAGCGTTCTATCCATTTGGACCGTTGAATTACTGATTTGTGATCTTGTCTGGGGCCTTATCATTGGTTCCATTGTAACACTCGCTTTAAAAGCCATTTCCTGAGTATTGAGTCAAATTAAGCGTAAAACACTTTCATCTCACATTTATTTGTGTTAGTATTACACTTTTTGAGGAAACTATGGCAAATACAGCACAAGCAAGAAAAAGAGTGAGACAAGCAGATACTCGTCGTTTAAGAAATATGAGCCAAAACTCATCGATGAGAACCATCATTAAAAAGTTTAATAAAATGATCGAGTCCAACATGATTAAGGAAGCAAAAGAGTTCTTTACTGACGTTGTCAAAAAAGTTGATACTATGGTAACTAAAAAGTTAATTCATTTAAATCGTGCTTCAAGATTAAAAAGCAGATTAAGTAAAAAGCTTGCCGCTCATTCGTCTAAGTAATTCTTTTCTTTCCAATATATCCTTAATGCATCAAGCAGGTCTTTTATCCCCTGGCCTGTAATTGAGGAAATGAAAAACACCTTGTCGAAGGTGCTAAATCCTTCAGATAACTCAATAAATGTTGCCTCAGATATGGCATCACGTTTGGTCAATATTAACCATCGCTCTTTTTCATATACACCTGGATCATACGCGACTAATTCTTTCTCAATTAATACTTTTTGATTAATTACATCTTTATCCTCAGTAGCATCAACTAAATGAAGGAGTAGATCACACCTTGAAATATGTCTTAAAAACTGATTTCCAAGACCTGCCCCACTTGCTGCATGCTCGATTAGTCCCGGAATATCTGCTATCACCATGGATTGTTGCTCTCCTAAATCCACAACACCTAATTGGGGCTTTAAAGTAGTAAACGGATAGTCAGCAACCTTAGGCTTTGCAGAAGATAATTTCCTTAATAAGGATGACTTTCCTGCGTTAGGCAACCCTAAAAGCCCAACATCGGCCAATAATCGCAATTCTAGGCGCAGATGTACCTCATCGCCTAAACCACCTTTAGTTGATTTTCTAGGGGCTCTATTGGTACTACTTTTAAAGTGAGCATTCCCAAACCCCGAACACCCACCTTTAGCAATAATAAAAGATTGTTGATTCTCATTTAAGTCAACGATTAACTCATCTGTTTCATCGACGTATATCAATGTTCCGACAGGAACATAAATGATTTCATCTTCTCCGGCAGCACCTGTTAGCATGGAGCCACTGCCATGTTTTCCTGAAGGTGCTCTAATAATTGATCGATAACGTAAATCCATGAGCGTATGACGCTCATGTGAGGCAACCAAGACGACGTCGCCACCTTTGCCACCATTACCACCATCTGGGCCACCAAAAGGTATGAATTTTTCTCTTCGAAAACTCATACACCCGTTTCCACCCTTACCGGCGATCACTCTAATTTTTACTTCATCTAAAAAACGCATAAAAAAAAGGGGAACCGAGGCTCCCCCAAAAAAAAGACTTTATCTAAGCTGCAACTTCAATTGGTTCAATAATAATAAACCGCTTCATTCCAGGACCCTTTCTTCTAAAACGAACGACACCGTCGACCTTTGAGAAAATAGTGTAATCTCTTCCCATGCCGGCATAATCACCTGCATTAAAGCGAGAACCCACTTGACGGACAATAATTTCGCCCGCTCTAACTAACTGACCATCTTGACGTTTGACACCTCTATACTTTGGATTAGAATCTCTACCGTTTTTGGTACTTCCGCCAGCTTTCTTATGTGCCATTATTTCACCTCGATGGTATTTACTTTAATTTTAGTAAGCAACTGTCTATGACCTTGTGTCTTCAGATGGTGCTTACGACGCTTAAATTTGATAATCTTGATTTTTTTATCTTTAAATTGCTCAACTATTGTAGCTTTAATCTTCGCTTTTTGAATGTATGGTGTACCAAAATCAGCATTCTCTTCATTATGTAGCGATAATATTTTATCGAATACAACTTCTGCGCCCACTTCGGCTGCTATTTTTTCAATTTTATACGTTTTACCAGCTTCAAATTTGTACTGCTTTCCGCCTGTTTCTACTAATGCATACTTTGTCATAATATAATCCAATAAAGTACTATTTTACAAAATCGTTAATAAAAATCAAGCCATATCTAAAATATTTTTCTGAATGGTTCGTATTTCACCTATTCCATGTAATCCTATTTCAACCATTTTAACCATTTCTTCTAATGGTAAAGGGGCATGCTCTGCAGTACCTTGTATCTCAATTATCTCATCTTTTTCATTCACAATTAGGTTCAGATCAACATCCATGGAACTATCTTCCTCATAGTCTAGGTCAAGTAATATCTGGCCGTCTTTCCTCCCAAGTGAAATAGCTGTAATTAAATTTTTAAATGGGTCAACATTAAGGATTTTTTCATACTGTAATTTTCGAATGGCTAAAATGATTGCAACCATTGCACCATTAATGGCAGCTACCCGTGTTCCGCCGTCTGCCTGTAATACATCACAATCCACTTGAATTGTACGCTCACCAAGTGCTTTTAGATCAATTGATTGCCTTAGTGCACGACCAATGAGTCTTTGAATTTCAATACTTCTGCTTTGTTGTTTGCCTTTTGCGGACTCCCTGTCAGATCGTGTGTGCGTAGCACGAGGTAGCATAGCGTATTCTGCAGTTAACCATCCAGTGCCTTTGTCTTTCAAAAATCGGGGCACAGAATCAGTAACAGATACATTACATAAGACTTTGGTGTTGCCCATTGCAATTAAAACTGAACCTTCGGCATACCCAAATGACTCACTTAAAATTGTACATTTTCTAATTGCATCAAAATGTCTTTGATTTAACCGTTTGACGTTAGCCATTTTACTTTCTCTCAAAAAAAATACGCCGGTCTGTTTAAAAACCGGCGCTGAACTTATTGCTAAAACTTAATCGTGTTACGCGAAATCTTTATACGTTTCTACATCACTTGGTGATGCACCAGGCAATTGACTAATGTCACCGGAAACACCTGAAGAAACAGTCTGAGCAACCCCAAATAAACTTTCGCCCGTTGGTTTTATGAAACTTGGTAGAAAGATAAGTCCTACTGATATTGCTATCATTGCAAATGGTGTTCCAATAGTCACCTGAGCAGGGTTGTCTTTATGCTGCTTAAACTTAAATAAAGCGGCAACAAAGAAACATAAACCAGCGATGAATGCTGTACCTAAAATTAAACTCGCAAAATACTTGTACTGATGAAGTAACCCAACGGCAATATGACCAAGTCCAACTTCTTCGATTTCAGCAAATGCAAAAGCTGGGATGAAGCTTAATAGTAGTAATGCAAATCTAGACATAAAATAACTCCGACTTTTTAAGATCATATCATTGCACCTTTGTAACATCAACTGTCATCAACTCATTCATGGTTTTTACGAATAACGTTGGATTTTCAAGTTTTTCGCCATCCATTAAAAGAGCTTGACCATAAAGTAACTGAACGTATTTATCAAACTCATCCTGGTCTGCTACATCTTGAGCTTTCTGTACTAGAGGATGATGCATGTTCACTTCTAAAATTGGCTGAGTGTCGGGGATCTCTTGACCTGCCTCTTTAAATATCCGCTTAAGATGGCTACTCATCTCAGCCTTATCTGAAATTAAACAACATGGGGAACTGGTTAACCGGTTAGACGATTTAACATCTTTAATTTTGCCTGTAAGACTGGATTTTACTTTTTCAAAAAAATCCTTGTGATCCACTTCTTCTTTGACATCTTTAGTATCCTTTTCATCTTTTTTCGAATCGCTAATTTCTTCCAGATCACCATGCGCGATTGATTGTAATGTAAATTTTTCATACGTCTGTAGATGACTGATCATCCACTCATCATATCGATCATCTAGAATAAGTACCTCTATATTTTTTGTATTAAAAATTTCAAGGTGCGGACTGGATAATCCAGCTGAAAAACGATCAGTTGTAAGATAGTAAATTTTCTTCTGATCTTTGGCCATCTTTTCTATGTAATCTTTAAATGAAATATACCCATCTCTTTTACTGGATTTAAATCTCAATAAATCTATGAGCTTGTCACGATTTTGAAATTCCTCATGTAGGCCCTCTTTTAATACCATTCCAAATTCCTTCCAAAATGAAATGTATTTTTCAGATGACTCTTTTGCAAGATCAGAGAACATACCTAACAGTTTTTTGGTGATCGATGCTTTTATTTGTTCAACAATTGGACTATTTTGTAACATTTCTCTTGATACATTTAAAGAGAGGTCTTGCGTATCAACCATTCCTCTAACAAATCGTAAATACATTGGTAATAAAGCGTCTTGTTCATCTTGAATGAATACTCTTTGAACATACAGCTTTAAACCATGACGGTTTTCTCTCTGCTGAAGATCAAATGGGGCTTTTTTAGGAACATAAACAATACTATTGAATGATACCTTACCCTCTACTCTGAAATCCCCATATAATAGCGGTGATTCAGCATCGTGATGATTGATATGATGATAATAACTCTCATATTGTTCTTCGGTAATTTCTTTTTTAGGTATTGTCCATAATGCTTGAGCCTTATTTACAACTGTCGCCTCAACTTCCTCGCTCTTTTTCCCATCTTCAGTTTCTTTTGGCGCATACATCGTAATTGGAAAACTAATATGATCAGAGTATTTTTGAACAATTTGTTGTAGTCTCCAATAATTTGCAAAATCTTTTTTCTCTTCTTTAAGCTTTAATCTGACCGATGTTCCAACCTCTAATTGCTCTATTTCGTCGATTGAGTAATTATTTTCATTGGTTTTTGTAATCCAAACCCATCCCTTTTTATCGCCGAGTTTTCTTGTTTTAACAATGACTTCTTCTGCAACTACAAATGCGGAGTAAAATCCTACTCCAAATTGCCCGATTAATTCATTGGCATCCTTAGCTTCGGTAAGTTGCTTAATGGTTTCTTTTGTACCAGAGTGTGCAATTTGACCTAAATGATCGATCAAATCTTTTTTATCCATTCCAATACCGTTATCAACAACTTCTATATATTCATCATCAAACTTAATCTCAATACCGAGCTTTTCATCACTTTTTTTAGTATCTTTTAATGCTTGGTATCTTCTTTTTTCTAATGCATCGGATGCGTTTGAGATCAGCTCTCTTAAAAACACCTCATCATTCTTATATAAGGACTCAACTACTATTTGTAACACACTGTTAACGTCTGCTGAAAACTGATGTACTTCTGAAACCATATGATTTGTCTCCTTTATTTTCACTATTTATTTATGGGGTTGTTTTTTTTTATGTCAAGTTTTTATTTTAGTCTATACTATTAATATTGTTTATGGAGATACTTATGAAAAAAGGACTTATTACACTCATCACTGCTTCGGCAATCGGGATTGCACAAGCAGCTTACACATCAATTTCAGCTTCACTATCTGGTATTATTAGCCTATTTGGTCTAATCGCTCAGATATTTACTGGTATGGCTTATGTTGTTGGTTTAATGCTCTTTATTGCTGCTATCATGAAGTTTAGACAGCACAGAGACAACCCACAGCAGGTTACAATCGGTCAACCACTAACATTATTTGGTTTATCAGTAGTTGCAATCTTCTTACCAGGATTCTTGAACTTAGCTGGTGCATTTTTTGGTGGACAATCAGTTGGTGCTGATGCTGGAAACACTTCTGTGTTACCAGGTGGTTCTTCCTAATAAATCGTCTTTAATTAGACTTGATTTTGAGAAGTTTTAACTTATTTATTTGATCCAACAATGGATACAATATAAATAGAGAACAGATCACCAAGATTTTACAACCATAGACATAAAGGTATTTTACGATTCGTAGAATACCTTTTTCTAGTTTAGCCCAAATGTTGCATAAACGACATTGATGGTTTGAACAACGTTAATACCCATCACACCACCAATAATATGAACGATTCCTTTAGTAATTTGACCAGGCTGGTTTCCACCATCCTTATGCACACTTTTGGATAAGATCAAAAAACCTCTGATAAACGCAATTAATCCAATGATCTGAACCATACCGAGAATGGGGTTCATTACTTGCTGCCAATCTGATGACATATTGGCAGATGTATATGTCATTACGCTTTCAATACTTCCATCCCTAAATAGGGTGTAGTTTAGTATTTCTAATAAACTCGGTGTATAAAGGAAAGTCACCCCTACCATAAACTGAATTGCAGGACCCAACATACCGGCTTCAATATGCATAAATGCTGTCCTGTGTCCAAATTTCTTAAATTTTAAAACAGCACTTACAGTTAACCCGATACCAAGTAAATACATAAACCCTGTTAAAAAGTTTGTAATCCCTGCATAACTTTGCATGAGATTTTGGAATATATTAGTTGCATTTATTGCAGTACCTGCATCAGGAGTTGCTTCCGATGTATCCTGAGCAAAAGTAGCCGCACTTATTAGTAATAAAAATAGCTTAGCGGTCATTTTGAGAGAATATAATCATTCGTTTTGAACTTGTCATTATAAACCCTTGATTAGGGTAAATTCCTGTAATTTTACCATAATCAGGGAGTTCATCACCTACTCTAACGGTGAGGCTATTTCCCTTTTTTGTCGAAATCCATGCACGACCTTCAATGATTCCTCTCAAGTAATATGTTTTTAAAGCTGTATTAACTGCTGCTGGCTTTGGCTTAGTACGATCCTCTACAACTGTTAAACGTGCTCTTAAATCATACACTTCGTTTCTTAATGTCCCTAATCTCTGGTCAATTTGTTTTTCTTGATCAGAGCTTGTAGTTTTAATTGTTTTTTGAAGATCTGTTATCTCTGTTAAGATGTTCTTCAAACGGTCTACCATCGTATTGTTCGCACCCTTCAATTCATCTAGCTCATCTTGAATCTTCTTTTGATACACAATAAAGTCTGGATTTCCTCCTAAATCAACTGGTTTAGACTCTACTTTCGTTGGTTCTGGTGCTGGTGGAGGTGTTGTTTTCTCAGTAATTGGGCTTGATACTTCCTGAGCTGGTTCACTAGTAGTACTACCTTTGTAGTTGGATGCTATGAAACCAGCGACATATAATACAATTATTAGCGCAATAAATAATATTAATTTTGGATTTTGAAAAAGTGAGCGCCTAGGAGGTGCTGTTTCTTGAACGGCCTCATAGATATCATTTTGTTCATCTCCATCGTATTTGTATTCAGGATTATCACTCATTTTTACACTCCTTCACTTTTCAATGTTACATCAGCTGTGAAAATTATTCCTATAGCAGATCCGTTAGCAACTGTTACTGTCGGATCAATATCCTCAAATTGTTCTACATAATCATTAAAGTTATCACCAATATTTCCCAAACCAACGGCAATGATTTCACCTGTGTCTAAATTATCTAGGACCGTTGTCGTGTTACCGTTGCCATCGACCGTTGCTGATCCCGAGGCCTGAATTGCTTCTGAAACACCAGATACAAATGATGCAAGCATTGTAGCACCATATCTTAACCACCAGTGGTTATTTACATCTCCTGATAATGAACTTCTAGCAGTTTCTGTATCAACCGCAAGGGCTGTAATTGCCTGTGTTGTTGTGGATCCTGGCAAACGAATCTGATCGAATGTAAATTGTACTTTTGTATCAAGAAATCCGGTTAATGATGCGCCAGCTGTTGAGAACACCTCTGCCCCACGTAATGGCCCGCTCACAATAGTAGCTTTTATTAACGAGGTTTCATCACTATCAACACCAATATCTAAGATTGCGTACATTAATGTTCCAAGAGGAATCTGTATTGAGTTTTCATCTAATGTTGTAGCCGTTGCTGGCATTATATTGAGTGCCTTAGCTGCAGCAGCTTTTCCATTGGATGCTAATAATGTTTTTCCTGCTTGTTCTTTTGTTGGATCTATTTTTGGTAAAGGAGATGCCTTATATGATTGACTGGCCTTTCCTCCCCACGTACCAAGTAGTGATTGGGCAACTGTTTGCATGCTGGCATTAATTTGATTTAACTCTGACTGTTTTGCTTGTTGTGCTGCTAGTTGAACCTGTCTTGCCTTGGCTTTTTCTGCTTCTGTCATATCTGCAGTTGATTTTTTAGTCGTAGCTGATGAGGTTGTACTAGCATCTGTCTTTTTATCAGCACCTGTAGCTTCAATTTGTGAAGGAGTGAATCCTGCTGTTTTCAAATCATCGTTGGTAAATCCTGCGTTTTTTAATTCTGAAGCACTAAATCCAGCCGCCGCTAAATCCTTAGCTGAAAATCCTGCTTTCTTCAGATCACTTGCGCTAAAACCAAGGTCTTTTAATTGTTGTGGAGAAAACCCTGCCGCTGCCATTTCCGCTGCAGAATATCCTGCCTGCTTAATCTCATCAGGACTGTACCCTGCATTTTTTAAGTCATTCGCTGTGAATCCTGCTGCTTTTAAGTCATTTGCTGTGAATCCTGCTGCTCTAAGTTGCGCTGCACTAAATCCGGCATCCTTCAAGGCTGCAGCAGAATACCCCGCCTTTCTTAGCTCATCTGCTGTAAATCCTGCCGCTTTCATTTCAGCCGCTGAATATCCAGCAGCCTTCATTTGCTCTGCTGTATAGCCTGCTGCTTTTAATATTGATGCAGGACAACCTTTCTCATAAAGAGCTTTTGCAGATACACCATCTGCATGTGCTTTTTTCACATCTTCCAGTGTACATGTTTCTGGTGCATTGTCCGTATCAAAACCTGCTGCTTTTAGTTCATCATTTGAATAACCTGCATTTCTCAGTGATGCTGCACTGTATCCTGCGACTCTTAGTTTGGCAGCTGTACAACCTTTATCCTTTAACGTTTTTGCAGATATACCCTGATTAAATGCTTTTTTAATACTTGCTAAACTACAGTCCATCACATTTGGTGCATTTCCATCCAAATCCGTTGGAACACCAGCCTTTAATAATTGAGCTGCAGAAAAACCTGCATTTCTTATCTGATCATCTGTAAATCCTGCTGTTTTTAGTTCGTTTGCAGAACAACCTTTACTTTTTAAAGCTGCTGCCGAGACTCCTTGAGCGTATGCTTTCTTTAAAACTTCTGGTTGGCATAAATCGTCCTCATCACTGTCATCGAGCGCTTTTAACTCCTTACTTCCACCTACACCTGCTCTAAATAGATCACCATCTGTAAATCCTGCAGCCTTAAGTTCTGCGGAACTGAAACCGGCATCTGCAAGGTCTTTAGCACTTGCACCTGCTGCTCTTAATTCGCCTGCTGTAAAGCCTGCTGCTTTCAAATCCTTAGCACTTGCACCTGCCTTAAGCAATTCACCCGCCGTAAATCCTGCATTTTTAAGATCAGCAGCGCTAAATCCAGCATTCATTAAATCCTTGGCGCTGTATCCGGCTTTTCTAAGTGCGTCAGCACTTATACCAGCTGCTTTCATATCTGCGGCACTGAATCCAGCGTCTTTTAAATCTGCAACACTGAATCCGTTGTCTAGTAAATCCTTAGCAGAGTATCCAGCATTTTTTAGTTGGTCAGCACTATACCCTGCATCCATTAGATCCTTCAGTGAGTAGCCTGCGTTTTTAAGTTCAGCTGCTGAGTACCCTGCAGCTTTCAGTTGTGCTGCTGTAAATCCTGCGTCCTTTAATTCGCCTGCTGTATAGCCTGCTTGGCGTAATGCCTCGGCACTACAACCTCTTTCCTTTAATATTTTTGCCTGAACACCATTTGCTCTATCAATTTTTAATTGATCAGGATTACAATTACCTGTACTTCTACCTGATGCGGTTTCTTCTTTCTTGATGCCTGCTGCACTTAGATCAGAGCTTGAGAATCCTGCATTTGCAATTTGATCATTTGTAAATCCAGCATTTTTCAAATCCTTAGGACTAAAGCCCGCCTTTTGTAAATCCTGAGCACTGAAACCTGCAGCTTTTAGTTCGCTTGCTGACATTCCTAACGCTTTAAGTTCGGCCGCTGTGACACCTGCATTTTTTAGCTCGCCAGCAGAATATCCTGCTTCTAAAAGATCCTTAGGGGAGAACCCTGCTTTTAATAGCTGTTCTGCAGAAAATCCTGCAGCCCGAAGTTCTGCTGCTGTAAAACCAGCATCCATCAGCGCCTTAGCACTAAAGCCTGCTGCCGCAAGTTCGCCTGCAGTGTATCCTGCTTGTTTTAATATTTCTAAACTACAACCTCTGCATCGTAATTCATATGCCGTTACACCAGCTTCACGTGCTCTTGTCACATTTTCGAGACTACATGGGTTATCTACCGCGATTGTGGTAGTTGTTACGTTTGATCCAACAACGTCTTTTCCGATAATGACCGGTACTACTGATTGTCCAGTCTGTTGTGCCTGTTGTAGTTGTCTTTGGTCTTGTCCTCTAACTAATTTTGCTGCTTCGATGTTTGCAACTTCACCACCTGTTACACCACTGAGTCCCTTTGGTGCTCTCGGTGTACTCGCTGAATTTGAAGACGTTGATTGAGTATTTAAAAAGCTGAATAAAACAAAGAGTCCAATTGCTGCAAGTATTAGTATAACTACAACAAAGAGGATTCTATTACGACCTTCATTCATTCCCTCTCCATTTGCCATTTATAAGCCCTCTACAGTTGCGTGTTTCATTTCACCATTATCCAATAGTATGATCTGAGACATCATTTCAGTCACCTCGTATGCATTAATATTACCATCCGAGCCAGAAAGCTTTGCAACCCATCCGGGTGAAATCAATGTAAGAGGAGTTCTTAAATACACACGGTCTTTATATAGCCAACCTTGAGCTGCAGCACCTTTAATAACAAGCTGTTTACTTCCTTTGGGGGGCAACTGATTAATAAAGTCTAACAGAACTGGATTTATGGTTGAGGGAAGTGTCATGTTATGAACACCCTTATTACTGGGTCCCGCTCTTGGAACTTGAATGTCTACTCTGTAGTCAACTGCTTTTTGTCCAGGCAGTAGTGTAATCATTATTGGAGTATTTAATCCTTTCAGTATTACGGCTAAATTACCATCTTTGAACATTGTATTTGATTGGATAAGAAGGGTATTACCACCTGTTTCAGAACCACCAGCTGTTGGCTGAAGTACATTAAAAGCAGTTGGATTACCAATATCATACCCCTTAATTGGCCATGCCTCACCTGCAGCATCTAGGAATATTAAGGAGGTTACATAGCCTGCTCCAAGGCGAATGACTGGTGGAGTAGCTCCTGGGGTCAGATCCACTACCAACGCTGAGCTAGTTGGCCTTGTTGGCACCGGCTGTGTGTACGCTGCTGCTTGCTTTGATTCAACAAATAAATCTCTCAAAACCTTGATTTGCTCTGGCGTTAACGGAAATAATGTAGTTGGTAGTTTATCGAATGCCTCACCTTGCAACTCTTCTGTTTGTGGATCCATCTTGAACGTTGGTTTACTTTCCGCAGCCATTTCTGCAAGCTGTCTAGCCATTTCATCACTAACTTGCTGTCCGACTGTTAGGCCTGGTTGTAAAAGAACCCCTATTAGTATGCTTATTCTATAAATCCACTTCATCAACGTCCTACCCTTGAGCTGCTTGGAACTCACTGATTCCAATCCCTCTAATGTTTACTTCCTGACTAACCCTTTGAACAGTCATATCAACAGTCAAAGGAACGGTAATCGTATCATTCTCATTTACCCCTTGATACTTAACGAGTAATTGCATTGAAATTCTCCAGCGATAAATTCCATTCAAAATTCCTCGATTGACAATCACTGGAGGACCTGTTGTTACAGATGACACAATCATTCGCCGCTGAGTTACTAATTGAAAATAATTATTCTTGTTCATTGATGTAATAAGGCTATTATATCCATTTCGAGTGAAATTATCTGAGGCTCTGCTCATTTGGGCACGATAATTCACCCAGTCAAATGTAAATACTTGTTGTGCGGCTTTTGCTGCCCATTGAGCAACAAATTGATCTGATTTAATTGGTTGAGTCAGTGGCTGAAGTCTAATCAATATACCGTCAGGGGTGGAAGCAAAGTAAGCAGTCGTTGGCCTCACGACTACAACGTAATACAGAACCGTCGTCATAAGAAGCATGGCGAGACTTTGAACAATTAGTATTGATACAAACCTTCGGTAGTTGTT